>Ga0181558_10000057_pt1 | contig 85935 bp, 89 predicted proteins | sample 011ome_22_FD_133754 | JGI IMG/M metagenome (GOLD analysis project Ga0181558, IMG submission 133754) | Coastal salt marsh microbial communities from the Groves Creek Marsh, Skidaway Island, Georgia - 011507BT metaG (megahit assembly) | ecosystem: Environmental > Aquatic > Marine > Intertidal... | reverse complement strand
TTGCGCAAAAGATGAAGGTGTAAACTTTATTCATGATACCAATTATGTAATGGACAAATATAATGGTTAATAAATGCGATGAAACCTCAAATGAGCAAACGGCAAATAAAAAAGGGGCGCGATGATCGCGCCCCTTTTTTCGAAAACCTTTGTTTGGGATTACATTCCCATCAATGTCATGAAGCCTGGAACTTCTCTATAGTTTAAGAACTCAGCATCGCCCTTCGCTTTTGCTTGAAGGGTAGCATCTTTCTCGATGGCTGCCTTCAAGTTTTGAAGAACCATTTCTAAGTTGCTTGTTCTTGCACCAATGATCGCTTTAAGATAATAACCTTCTGCATTAGCTTTAGCTTCAGAAGCTTCAAGCGTGTTGATTGCATCTTCAGTCGACCCATTCAATGTTTTTGCTAAAGCAGAGTTGAATGTATTGTAGCTGCCCATCTTACTAACAGCATCTTCGTAATTGCCATCCATGATATTCAAAATACCAATGTTATAGTTTACTTCTGAGCCAGCTCCTTTGGCTTTTTCATAATAATCAGCAGCACCTTTGCGGTCGCCCATCAATCGAGTAACTGCTCCCATGTTGTTCATTACAATTTTTTCTCCAGCGCTAGCTTTATCAGCTTTCTCAAATTGAGATTTTGCTTCAGAAACTTTGTTTTGAAGAACCAAGATATAACCTACGTTATTGTGTCCTCTCCAATCGTCAGGATGCACTTGAGCGCATGCTTTGTATACCTCTAATTTCTCATTTAGATCATTGTATAGAGTAGCAGTGTAAAGAATCTCTTCAGCCGTAAGCTGTGATGGGCTTTCTTTTACCAATTGCTTCAATTCATCATCTGTTTTTGCTTCTTCTTCAGCGTTGATTTTGATCACAGATCTTCTCAATGGAGGAAGGATTTCTTCTGCAATTACGGTATAAGTAGCAGCAAGATTCTTAATCTCTTCTTCTCTTTTTGAGTCATCGCTATACATGCTTAAAATTCGAAGAATCATGTCTTTGTCTGCGATAGAAGATGCTTCCATTTTAGATTTGAAGCCCATCCAGTCTTCTCCTTTAGGAGATTTCTTGTACCAATCGTCAGTTGCTTTGATTTTCTTTTTTGAGAATAGTGAGGTCATTGCTTTTGCAGCTGTGTTTGCTCTATCACCTGCTAAGTTCTCGTTGAGAGAAGTTTCACCATCTGGAGAAGCGTATGAAGTAATATCAACACTTTTCCAAGTGTATTCGTAAGTTATTCCTTTTTCGATAAAGGCTTGAACCGCTTTGATATCGTCTTGTTGCAGCTCAGATGCCTTTACATTGCTTGACTGAAGATCATAGTTGATTTCAGCTGTAATTGAGCGAGGAGACACTTTTGTGAATTTATCCTTACCCAAGATTGGCATTTCGTCACTTTGAACCCAAAGCGGAGTTGTAACTGTTCCGTTACCTAAAGCAACAGGATCAAACTCTTTGGTTTTTGTTTTGAATCCAGCGGTTACGCGAACTTCCAATTTCACGTTTTCCATTGATGACTCGTAAGGTACTTTGTTAGAAACACTGAAGCTGCCGCCAGCCTTCATGATTTTTGTTCCTTCGCCTTCTGCTGCCTCACCGATCAATTTGATATTTTCAAATTCTTTTACAACGTTGCCATTCATGTCAACCATCACTGGCTTTACATTGGCAACTGCTTTCTTGTGGAAAAACTTAGCTGGATAACGACCGCTAACATTAATAGCTACGGAGTCGCCATGAAGCTCCAATGGATTAGGGTCAAGTGTGTACTTAACAATTCCGTGCTTCTTGTTCATCTTGTTTAGCGGGTTACATCCTGTAACTGCTATTAGGGTTAATGCGCCTATAATCGCAATTCCTGAGTAGGTTGATCTCATCTTAATTGGTTTTCGTTTAATCATAACTGATCTATGCGTTTTGTAGGGTGCAATATTAAGTAATTATATAAGTCAGTAGCGTGTTAGAAATACAATCATTGAATGTTTTGAAGAGAAAAGCGCGATAAACCGTTTGGCCAGTCTATTTTTACGATAGACTCAACAGTAGCAAGGCTTTGGTCAATCGTGCGTGGAGTTTCATGATCTTCTTCAACCAATACAATTGGGAAACGACTTTCTTCTTTCAGATAGTTGATGTATGCTTTCTCAATTTTTTCGAGGTACTCTAATGGTATATTCTGCTCGTAGTGTCGACCTCTCTGTGCTATTTGTTCAACCACTCTTTCCAATGGGATGTGCAAATAGATTAAGATGTCTGGTTTAGGCATGAACCGTTCCATTATTCTATATAAGTTCAGAAATAATTCATGCTCAGAATGTGAAAGATTTATTCCACTAAAAATGGCGCTCTTAGCAAACACATAATCAGAAATGGTATGCGCATGAAATATATCGCCTAGAAGATTTTTGGAAAGCTGGTGATAGCGTTCGGCAAGAAAAAACATTTCTACTTGAAATGCGTGTCGCTTCTTGTCTTTGTAAAATAATTCTAGAAAAGGATTGTTTTCAAAAGATTCCAAAATGAGTCGACCGTTCAGCTTTTCTGCTAGCGCTTTGGCCAAGGTTGTTTTGCCTGCTCCAATGTTTCCTTCAATGCTGATATTGTTGTATAAGATGGACACTATATGCGCTGGATGGATGATTGGTCTGTGCAAATATCGAGCATTGCTTTTTGACTTAAGCCTATCAGAGGATGAATAAGTGAAGGTGCAATTTCACATAGAGGCTCCAGAACGAATTTTCTCTCCTGAATTCTTGGGTGAGGAATGGTCAATCTTTCATTGTCAAATGTAATGTCGTCAAAGTAGAGTATATCAATGTCGATGGTCCTAGAGCTGTAGGCGTCTGATTTTTCTTGAGGCCGACTTCGGCCTAGCTCCAACTCTATACCCAGCAAAGTCTCCAATAATTGATCGGCATCTGAAAGGCATTGCACTTCAAGAACTTGGTTGAAAAACCATTGGTCAGCACACATGGCCCACGGCTCTGTTTTGTACAGGGAAGATGAATTCAGGATTAACCCGACTTTTTGTGCTATCAGATTGCGCGCTGCATCGAGATAAGCAATACTATCTCCCATGTTGGAACCTAGAAGTAGGTATACAGTATGCTTCATTTTTCCTTTCAAAATTGAATTTAAACCACTTGTCAAGTATCTACAGCATAATATCAGCCGTCCGGTAAATTTGTTGCGAATATTAAAATCAAAAATGATGAAGCAATTTTTAAAATACCTATTTGCATCAACGCTCGGAACTATAGTTGGATTCGTGCTGATAATTTTCCTTTCTGGAATGATCATCGCAGGAATTGTTGGTTCGGCAATTATGGCGGGCAAAAACAGCAAAGAAGTAAATGTAAAAGCAAACAGTGTATTGGTGATTGATTTGACCAAGGGCATTGTAGAGCGCACACCAGAAAATCCTTTTGAAGGATTGCAAATTGAAGGTTTGAGCGGTGATAATGGATTGGAGCTGGATGATTTCATTTTTGCTTTGAATGCAGCTGCGAAAGACAGCAATATAAAAGGAGTGCTTATACGAGGTGCTTATTTCAGCGGAGGAATGGCTACCATGCAAACCGTGAGAGACCATATCGTTCAATTCAAAGACTCATCAGATAAATTTATTATCGCCTATGAAGAAGCGTACACTCAGGGTGCATATTACATCGCCTCAGCTTCGGACGAAGTTTACATGTTTCCGGAAGGAGCGCTCGATTTCCGAGGCTTGAGAAGTGAAATCGCTTTCTTAAAGGGGGCAATGGACAAGCTTGGTATTGATGCAACAATTATCAAGGGTCCAGACAACATCTATAAAAGCGCTGTGGAACCATTGTATCGTGAGGATATGAGTGAGCCAAATAAGCTCCAAATCCAAAGAATTTTGGATAATGTATGGGGAGAAATGTTGGCAGACATTGGAGCGTCAAGAGGCATAACAACGGAAGAATTTAATCGAATTGCAGATGAAATGGCTATTCAAAAGCCCGAAGATGCTAAAAGCTTGAAACTCATTGATGACCTCGTCTATTACGATCAAATTCAATCTAACCTGCGCACTAAATTAGGATTGGAAGAAGATGATGACATTGAGGCTATCAGTATTTCTAAGTATGCTAATAGTGCTCGAAGAGCAGCCAAGAAGAATGAAGATAAGAGCTGGGAACTGAAAGATGAAGTAGCTGTGATCTACGCTGTTGGTGGTATCAACAGTGGAGAAGGAGATGAAGAGAATATTGGCTCTGAAACGTTGGCTAAAGCCATAAGAGAGGCACGTTTAGATGAAGATGTTAAGGCAATAGTATTGCGAGTGAATTCGCCAGGTGGAAGCGCATTGGCGAGCGATGTCATTTGGAGAGAAACGGTTTTAGCAGGTGAAGTGAAACCTTTTGTTGTGTCTTTTGGTGATGTGGCGGCATCTGGAGGTTATTACATTAGTGCAAATGCAGATCGAATTTTTGCCATGCCGAATACCATTACCGGTTCTATTGGTGCCTTCGGTGTTATTCCTAATTTGAGAGGATTCTTTAATGATAAGTTAGGAATCACCTTTGACGGTGTGAAGACCAATAAACATGCTGATTTTGGATCGCTTGCCCGCGATTTTGATGAAGAAGAAATAGGCCTGTTGAACGGATACCTTGAGCAGATATACACCGAATTCGTGCAAAAGGTGGCCGATGGTCGTGGTGTTTCATACGCACAAATCGATTCCATAGGCAGAGGAAGGGTTTGGACAGGTTCTGACGCACTTGAAATTGGCTTGGTAGATGAGTATGGTGGTCTTGAAGAAGCTATTGCTTATGCCGCCAATAAGGCTGAGTTGGAAGAGTATGATGTGCTTGAACTGCCTAAGAAATCTGATCCATTTGAGAAATTTATGAAGGACTTTGGGGGTACCATGAAAGCTCAAATTGGAGAGTGGGTTCTTGGTGATGAAGCCAATTGGCTCAAAAAAATTGATGAAATGAAGCAGATGGAAGGAATACAATCAAGGATGCTGTATGATATCAACATATATTGATTCTGATTCATTGTAGCATTATCTACACAAATCAAATTTCATTTTGAAGAGCTCGAAGGAAAACATGTTCCTTTGAGCTTTTTCAGTTTATAGCTCTCACAGAGAAAGCTATTTTCGAAGGGTTATACGAATTGTTTACAAGAGCAAATTGAATGGAGAATAAGGAAATTGCATCGGTGCTAAAGATGGTGGGTCAGTTGATGGAGCTGCATGATGAAGAAAAGTTCAAAACACGGTCTTATACGAATGCGTCTTTTCAGATTAGTAAATACCCTCATCCACTGAGAGAATTAGATGATAATAAGTTGCTCGCAGTGCCGGGAGTTGGAAAGAACTTGGTGCCTAAAATTCGAGAATTGATCGATACGGGAGAAATGTCCTATTTAAATCAATGGCTTGAAAAAACACCGGAAGGGTTGCTCGAGATCTTGCGAATCAAAGGTATTGGTCCAAGCAAAGTGCGATTGATCTGGAAGGAAATGGAGATCGAGACCGTTGGTGAGTTGCTGTATGCTTGCAACGAAAACAGGTTGATTGATTTAAAGGGCTTCGGTGAGAAAACACAAGCTCAAGTGAAGCAGTCCATTGAATTCATGATGGACAGCCAAGACAAGTTCTTATATGCGACCGTTGAACCACTAATTCAGGACATTAAAAACTGGATCAGCGGGCACTATCCGAATTCGAATGTTTCAGAAACGGGAGCGGCTTTAAGGCGCGATCTCATTATCAGTGAGCTTGAATTCGTTATTAGTGATGACGTTCAAGAACTTCCAGATACCTCTGGGTCTAAAGTCAAAGTTGCTTTTCACCGCGTTTCAAAAGCTGAGTTTGAGAACACTGTCTTCGAAAAGTCATGCACCAAAGTGCACCTTGATGCATTTTATGGTGCCGGTATAGATCCCGTCATTCCTGAAATGCGCGACAATATTTGGTTCATCGATTGGTCAAAGAAATTTACTGAATCTGATCTCGTAACTGATGATGCTTTATTAGGATCGCTTCATAATCACACCACCTACAGTGATGGGGTGCATTCGTTGGAAGAAATGGCTGTTTATTTGAAAAGTTTGGATTATGAGTATTTTGGAGTATGTGATCACTCAAAATCTGCTTTCTATGCCAATGGTCTTCAAGAAGATAGAATTATCAAGCAGCACAAGGAAATTGATTTGCTCAATGAAAGGCTAAGTCCATTCAAAATCTTTAAAGGAATAGAAAGTGACATATTAATGGATGGCTCTTTGGACTACACGGATGATATACTTCAATCATTTGATTTTATTGTGGCTTCAGTGCATTCTGTTTTGAGAATGGATAAAAATACGGCCACCAATAGGTTGATAAAGGCTGTTGAGAATCCTTATACGACAATTTTGGGGCATCCAACGGGAAGACTCCTACTTTCTCGACAGGGTTACCCAATTGATCACAAAAAGGTAATTGATGCATGCGCTGCCAATAAGGTGGTCATTGAGTTGAATGCAAATCCGATGCGTCTAGATATAGACTATACCTGGATTCCCTATTGCATGGAAAGAGGTGTAATGGTTTCGATAAATCCAGATGCGCATCGAAAGGAAGGCTTTCATCATATGCGGTATGGGGTCATGGCTGCGAGAAAGGGAGGTTTGACCAAGGGGATGACATTAAATGCGCTAGCGTTAAAGGATATAGAAAGCTATTTTCGTTCGAAATCTTAATCGTATTGCACAATAATTTTCTTACCTCTTGAGCATTATTAATTCCATATTCGGTTGGTACATTAAAAAGAGAATTCACCAGATAGAACTCTTTATGAAGTATCCGCATGATGTGCAAGGCGAATGGCTCAATAAATTGCTCACTACCGCCAAGGACACAGAATGGGGAAGACGTTATAAGTATGGAGAGATTGAAAGCTTGGCTCAGTTCAAAGAGCGAGTGCCGATAAATACCTATGAAGACATAGAAAACGATATTGATCGTACATTGAAAGGTGAGCAAGGAATTTTGTGGCCAACACCAATCAAGATGTTTGCTAAATCGAGCGGGACAACCAATGCAAAAAGCAAGTTTATTCCAGTTAGTGAAGAATCATTGGAAGAGTGTCATTATAAAGGCGGTAAGGATTTAATCTCATTGTACTACAATCAATTTCCCGATTCACGGTTGATGGCCGGCAAGGGCTTGGTAATGGGCGGAAGCTCCAATTTTGTACCTCTTAATGACGAAACGTATTATGGCGATTTATCAGCGATCATCATCAAAAACCTTCCCTTTTGGGCCCAATTGCATCGAACTCCTGATGTAGACGTGGCGCTCAATCCCTCTTGGGAAGAGAAGATTGAGCAGATCGTGGATATTACGATACCGCAAGACATCACCAATATTTCTGGCGTGCCAAGTTGGATGCTGGTATTATTGGAAAGAGTACTCCAAAAAACAGGCAAGCAAACGGTTAAGGAAGTTTGGCCAAACCTTGAATGGTATGTGCACGGGGGTGTGAATTTCACTCCTTATAGAGAACGTTTCAAGCAAGTGATTGGTGGTCACCAAAATTTGAATTACTCCGAAACGTACAATGCTTCTGAAGGTTTTTTTGGAGTTCAAGATGATACCTCTCGAGATGATATGCTACTCATGCTCGATTACGCTATATATTATGAATTCATGCCAATGAGTGAATATGGAAAAGAATTTCCTAAAACAGTTCAATTGGACGAAGTGAAGGTTGGAGTGAATTATGCTTTGGTAATTTCGACCAACGGTGGGCTGTGGCGCTATTTAATTGGAGATACAGTGCAGTTTACTACGCTCAACCCATACCGAATCAAAGTCAGCGGTCGCACAAAACACTTCATAAATGCCTTCGGAGAAGAGCTAATTGTAGAAAATGCTGATCAAGCAATAAGTACAGCAAGTCAAAAGTCCGATGCTGTTGTAAAAGAGTATTCTGCCGCTCCGAAGTATATGGATGCAAATGGAGCTGGTGCGCACGAATGGGTGATAGAATTTGAAAAAGAGCCTGATGATATTGAATACTTTGCCGAAATGCTCGACAATGCACTTAAAAATGTAAACAGCGATTATGAGGCAAAACGCTACCACGATAAAGTGTTGAAACTTCCAATCATCAATAAGGTTTCTCCTGGAACGTTTTATCGTTGGATGAAAGACAATGGCAAATTGGGAGGGCAGCATAAGGTGCCTCGACTTTCGAATAACCGTGACTACATAGATCAAATACTAAAACACCGACATGCTTAATATCCTAGTCTTTATTTTGTGTTTTGGATTGTACAGCGCAACTTCATTTTCTCAGGGTACAAAGTGGGTGCAACGATCAGTGCTGGAGAGCGCTGCCGCGCAGGTAAAAATTGATCAGCTCAATAACATTTATGGAGTCCTCAAAGGCGAGATCGTGAAGTATGATTCAGAAGGTAAGTTACTCACTCGATACAGCTATAAACTCATTGGAGAAGATGTGAAGTTGGATGTAACGAATCCCATGAAAGTGATTCTTTACTCCGAAGATCAAATGACGCTGATATTTCTGGACTCCCGATTGGGTGAGCTGCGCCAAGAGATCAATTTATTCAATCAGGGCTATGAGCAAATCAGTTTGGCTGCTACTTCACATAGCAACGGGTTTTGGTTATATGATCCCATCAATTTTAAGTTGATTCGTTTTGATCAGAATTTTAAAAAAGAACGCGAATCACTCAATATTGCCCAATTATTGCGCGTGGAGTTTTACCCAACAGACATGATTGAAGTAGATAATAAAGTGTACCTCACAGATCCAAAAAACGGTATCTATGTATTCGATGTATACGGTAATTACATCAAGCGTATTCCCCTGAAGGATATCAGTTCATTGCGCATTAGTGATAGAAGATTGTTTTTCACGCGAGGTGGAAAACTGTTTGGCCATAATTTGATTGACCAAGCTGAAGAATCGGTGCAATTGGATGCGCCCGTTCTGTCATCTTACGATGTAAATCGAAATTTGATTTGCGCAGTCTCTGCGAAAGGAATAATAATTTACAAGCCTAAGGAATAAGACTTTTTATTTTCAATGGGTTTATCTTAATTCGTAACCTCAAAGTGATTCGTTGAATTGCAGGGAAAACGAAGTTATCGTTAGAAAATATGGAGGAAAAGAAAAGTAATTTGCATGTTGCCGTTTCGGGTAATATAGGTTCTGGAAAAACTACCTTGACTGGATTGTTAGGAAAGCACTACAACTGGGAGATGCATTATGAAGATGTAGATGGCAACCCCTATATCAACGACTTTTATGCGGAAATGCAACGTTGGTCATTCAACATGCAGATCTACTATGTCAATAACAGGTTCAACCAAGTGATGGAGATTCGTGAAGGAAAGAAGAATGTTATTCAAGACAGGACAATCTACGAGGACGCATACATTTTTGCTCCTAACTTGCATTCAATGGGGTTGATGACCACGCGTGATTTTGAAACCTATTTTTCACTGTTCAACCTGCTGGACAAGTTTGTTCAGGCTCCTGATTTGCTCATCTACCTAAGAGCAAGCGTTCCTCGATTGGTCAGTCAAATTCAAAGCCGAGGACGAGAGTATGAAGAGGCCATTCGCTTGGATTATTTAAAGAGGCTCAATGAACGCTATGAAGCGTGGATTTCTACTTACGATAAGGGGAAACTTCTTATCATCGATGTAGACAATAACAATTTTATTGATAGTCCAGAAGACTTAGGAGAAATTATTCAAAAGATTGACGCTGAGCTGCACGGGTTGTTTTGATTCGTTAAACCCAAAAAAGTAAAGGACCTCATATTGGGGTCTTTTTTTTGTCCAGTATTGATAAGAAATAACAAAGGCTTCCATTAGGAAGCCTTTGTTATTATTTTTAGAGTGATAAGATCAATCTGAAAGAACAATCACCTTGTTTTTTACTACTTCTACAACACCACCTTTAATTTCAAATTCAGATTCTTGACCTGCGTTTGTCACCTTAACCATGCCATGTTTTAGCGTGGCAATGATTGGTGCGTGGTTTTCTAGAATACCAAATGAACCTTCTTTTCCAGGAAGTTGAATCGCTTCAGCCTCGCCTTTAAAGATTAGTTTTTCTGGAGATAGAATTTCTAGTGTCATTGTTAATCGTTTGATTCAGCAAGCATTTTCTTACCTGCTTCGATTACTTCTTCAATTGTTCCTTTCAAGTTGAAAGCTGCTTCAGGATACTGGTCAACTTCTCCATCAAGGATCATGTTGAACCCTTTGATTGTTTCTTCGATTGGTACGAATACTCCTTTCAAGCCAGTAAACTGCTCGGCTACGTGGAAGGGTTGAGAAAGGAAACGTTGGATTCTTCTCGCTCTGTGAACAACCAACTTGTCTTCTTCACTCAATTCATCCATACCCAAGATGGCAATGATGTCTTGAAGTTCTTTCATTCTTTGAAGTATCGCCTTTACCCTTTGAGCGGTATCATAGTGCTCTTCACCAACGATATCAGCAGTTAAAATTCTTGAAGTAGAATCCAATGGATCAACGGCAGGATAAATACCAAGCTCAGCAATTTTTCTACTCAATACTGTGGTCGCATCAAGGTGCGCGAAAGTAGTTGCTGGAGCAGGGTCTGTTAAGTCATCAGCAGGCACGTAAACCGCCTGTACCGATGTGATAGAACCTCTTTTGGTAGAGGTAATACGCTCTTGCATTTCACCCATTTCAGATGCTAGCGTAGGCTGATAACCTACCGCTGAAGGCATACGGCCCAATAGTGCTGATACCTCAGAACCAGCTTGGGTAAATCGGAAGATGTTATCTACGAAGAACAAGATATCACGTCCGCCAGTCTCCTCATCTCCATCGCGGAAATATTCAGCAGCAGTTAGACCAGTTAAGGCTACGCGCGCTCTCGCACCTGGAGGCTCATTCATCTGACCAAAAACGAAGGTTGCTTTAGATTCTTTCAATGAAGCGTCATCCACTTTGCTCAAATCCCAACCGCCATTTTCCATTGAGTGCATGAAGTCATCACCATATCGAACAATGCCTGATTCCAACATTTCTCTCAAAAGGTCATTTCCTTCGCGGGTTCTTTCACCAACACCAGCAAAAACTGAATACCCATCGTATCCTTTTGCGATGTTGTTGATCAACTCCTGGATCAATACGGTTTTTCCAACACCAGCTCCACCGAAAAGACCAATCTTTCCACCTTTGGCGTAAGGCTCAATCAAGTCAATTACCTTAATTCCAGTAAAAAGAATTTCTGAAGCAGTAGAGAGCTCTTCAAATTTAGGAGCCTCAGCATGAATCGGACGTCCACCAGCTTGTTCTACACTGTGAATACCATCGATAGCTTCACCAATTACGTTAAAGGTTCTTCCTTTAATTTGATCACCAACCGGCATTGTGATTTGCTGTCCTGTAGCAGTAACCTCCATTCCTCGGGTTAATCCTTCAGAAGAGTCCATTGCAATGGTTCTTACAGTATCCTCACCAATGTGTTGCTGACACTCGAGAACTACACGCTCTCCAGTTCCTTTAGTTACCTCTAGTGCGTCCAATATGTTCGGAAGGGCATCCTCTCCTACAGTGAACCGCACATCAATTACAGGTCCGATGATCTGTATTATTTTTCCTTTTCTCACAGCCATTCATGCTGAATTTTAGATAGTTACGTAAAGTTTCTAATCGTCCTTAAAACGGGTGCAAATCTATGTATTTCAATTTGTATGAAGACCCCTATTTTCATTTTTTTAATTGTATACATTTGATCATCGTTAAGAACTGAAATAAGTATCAGTAAATCAGATTATTAGGAAATTTACACGCGTTAATAAATTGAGAGTATTTAAAGGGATTGATTCTTATGATGGCATCGAACAAACTTGTTTGACCACAGGTACCTTTGATGGGGTGCATGTGGGGCATGTAAAAATCATAGATCAATTGAACAAGATTGCCAAAGAGGAAGGGAGAAGAAGTGTCATACTCACCTTTTTTCCTCACCCCAGAAAAGTGCTGTTTCCTGACGATCATGGCTTGAGGCTTTTGACCACTATGGAAGAGAAACTTGCGCTTTTCGAAAAGGCAGGGATTGATGATGTAATCATTCATCCATTTTCAAAAGAGTTTTCTCGTTTTAATGCGGTGGAATATGTTAGAGATTTATTGGTAGAAGGAATTCATATGAAACATATGGTGATTGGCTACGATCATCATTTTGGAAGGAATCGAGAAGGTGGAATTGATCAATTGCGCGAAATGGCGCCTCTTTACGATTTCAATGTCACAGAAATTTCAGCCAAGGATATTGATGATGTCAACGTGAGTTCCACAAAGATTCGGGCAGCCCTTGACGAGGGTAACGTTGAAATAGCAAGCGCTTATTTGGGATACTTGTATTCTTTCGAGGGTAAGGTGGTGCATGGGAAAAAAAGGGGCAATCAAATTGGGTATCCTACGGCCAACTTGGCAGAGATTGACGACACTAAATTGATACCGAAGAATGGTGTTTACTCTGTAGAAGCTGAGTTAAACGGTTTGCTGCATCGAGGTATGATGAATATTGGTTTCAACCCCACCTTTGAAGATGAAGGTCAACGATCGATTGAAGTACACATTTTTGACTTTGATGGTGATCTTTATGGAGTGCAATTGCGTGTTTTTGTCTTAAAATATTTAAGGACAGAAAAACGTTTTAGCGATGTAGGTGAACTTATCAAGCAAATGGATACAGATAAACAAAACGCGCTCAATGTTTAGGAGAACAATCATGTTAATAATGGTTCTTTCCTCTTGCTTTGGCGTTTATTGTCAGGATGTGCAAGTGAGGTTTGATAACCTAGAGGAAGCACTTTTATATCCTGAACAAGTAGAGGTTCTAAGCCTTAAGCGAGATAAACTGAAGCAGTGGCCCGAAGAATTGAATCAATTTAAAAATTTGAAGGTATTGGATTTGAGCCATAATAGAATTGACGAATTACCAATTGACTTGTCTGCATTTAACCACTTGAAGGAATTGGATCTAACCGGTAACAAATTAGACTCACTTCAAAGTTCCATCGGAGATCTCCAGTCGCTCAGAATATTGCGAGTTGGGAACAATGAAATTTATCACATAACCGAACGCATAGGTGATTTGAAAAACTTGACACATTTAGAGTTATGGAGCAATAACATCTATTATTTGCCCACTGGCATTTCAGAGTTGGAGCATCTCGAAGAAATTGACCTTCGCGGAATTCAAATGAACGAAGAGCATCAAGATGCCATTAAAGCGCTACTTGGACCGAGTGTAAATATTAAAATGTCTATCAGCTGCAATTGTGATTGATAAAAGATCTAAACCTTAATTTTGATCGATGGAAAAAAGACCAGCAAAAATCTCAGGATTTCTCAGAACAGCTTTTGCAGCTATGTTGCTTCTGTTTTTCATCGCGAGTTGTGCTTCCTCTTCCGGATACCACAAAAGACCACCTGCAGGGAAGTTTAAATGTAAGTAGTGTTTCTAATTCAATACTTCACATTCAATTAATACATCATTGATGGGCCAATCACCTGAATCTCGCTTCTCATTTGAAATGGCAATAACTACTTCCATTCCTTTAACCACTTCGCCAAAAACAGTGTGAACACCGTCTAAGTGCGGAGTGCCGCCTATGTTCGAATAGGTTTTTCTATTCTCTTGAGAAATCTTTATTCCATACTCATCTTCCACCGCATACAATCCATCTTCGCTCAACCGAGTGCCTATAACGATGTAATAGCTGTATTGAGCTGACTTCTTTTCTGGATTATCATCGTAGCTCATGGCCATTGCTAATGCACCGCGTTTGTGGATGAGGTGAGGCTGACATTCGTTTGGGATGTAATAGGCAGCTTCTTCTTCTCGCTTTTCTAATGTTTTGTCATGGTCTGAGTTTCCACCTTGAATCATAAAATTTGGCACTACTCTGTAAAAGATTGTCTGGTCATAGAGCTCTTGATTGATGTTGTAAAGAAAATTTCCTCTGTGAATGGGTGTTTCTTCATACAGTTTAATGTCGATATCACCAAGCCGTGTTTTAAGCCTTACCAACGTTGATGGATGACTCTGGGCATAGTCTAAGAAAAACTCCTTAACGTTTCCAGTGTGCGGTTTGCGAACCTTCTTCTCTTTCTCTTCTTCAATAGTAATTGTACATTCTGGGGTTACCTTTTCAACCATTGCTCCGTTATCTTTCCTTGAATTTGAATTGCAGCCAGAAAACAAGATGATGTGAAGTATCGTTAAAAAGGTAAGAACAGTTTTCATTCGACCGTAAATCGTGGATTTATGAGCATACATTTGCATGCAATGTTCGGAAAGATTAACCAAATATTTAAAAAGTCAGAGAAGCTTGCAGACCCAATCGATCTTTCTGCGCTGGGAACTGACGTGCACTCTCACTTTATTCCTGGAATTGACGATGGTGCCCAAACAATGGATGAGTCGCTTGAATTACTGCGCGAGATGAGGGCCTTGGGCTATCGCAAAGTCATTACGACTCCTCATGTTATGAGCGATTATTATCGCAATACTCCAGAAATAATCATTGCAGGTAGGGACGCATTGCGCAAAGCGGCCGAAGCTGCGGGAATTGAAATCGAAATTGAATGTGCGGCAGAATATTATCTCGATGCTGATTTCATGGGAAAAATAAAAGCCAAAGAATTGCTCACCTTCGGAGACAATTACGTGCTTTTTGAATTGCCTTTCTTAAGCGAGCCGCCCAATTTGGCTGAAGTGGTTTTTGAAATGCAATTGGCGGGCTACAAGCCAGTGCTGGCGCATCCAGAGCGCTATGCGTTTTGGCACATGCAATTTAACAAATACCAACAAATGTTTGACAAAGGAGTGATTCTTCAGTTGAACATCAATTCCATCACAGGCCACTATTCGCCTGAAGTCAAAGCAGTTTCTAAAAAGCTGATATCATCCGAATTGATAGGCCTCTTAGGGTCTGACTGTCACCACATAAGGCATATCGGATTAATGAATCATGCCCGACAGTTTCAACCCCTCCACGAGCTGATACAATCGGGCAATCTGATCAATGCGAAGCTTTAAGCCTGAGCCACTTCTGCTTCTCTATGTATTTTCTTAACGAGTCCTGATAATACTTTCCCTGGTCCCACTTCTACGAAATGCGTAGCTCCGTCTTTCACCATTTGCTCAACACTTTGTGTCCAGCGAACTGGTGCGGTGAGCTGAGCAATTAAGTTACGTTTAATTTCTGAAGGATCAGAAATTGCGCTTGCCGTCACGTTTTGGTAAACGGGGCAAATGGGTGTGCTGAATTCAGTGTTTTCAATCGCTTCTTGAAGTTCGGCTCTTGCAGGCTCCATTAAGGTAGAATGAAATGCACCACCAACAGGCAGTAATAGTGCACGTTTGGCGCCCTTTTCTTTTAATGCTTCGCACGCTGCTTCAACGGCTTCATTGCTACCGCTTATTACCAATTGACCAGGGCAGTTATAATTGGCTGCCACCACTATCCCTTCAATTGTAGCGCATATGTCCTCAACAACATTATCCTCTAGTCCAAGAATGGCTGCCATGGTTGACGGATTCATTTCGCATGCTTTTTGCATCGCCAATGCACGCTTGTACACGAGTTTTAATCCATCTTCAAAGCTCAAAGTTTTGTTGGCAACTAATGCAGAAAGCTCTCCTAGGCTGTGCCCAGCGACCATGTCTGGCTTGAAGTTTTCAATTGTGCTTGCCAACACTACAGAATGCAAAAACACCGCTGGTTGAGTGACCTTGGTTTCTTTTAATTCTTCATCTGTTCCTTCGAACATGTTTTTGGTGATTTCGAAGCCGAGAATTTCATTCGCCTTATTAAAAAGCTTCTTGGCTTCGCTATTCGTTTCATAAAGTTCTTTGCCCATTCCTGAGAATTGAGCTCCCTGTCCTGGGAATATATATGCTGTTTTCATGTTTAGCTAAGTTTTGCTGAAATTAAACTAATGAACTCTTTTCGAGTAGAGTCTTTTAGGAACTCTCCAGTGAAAGCAGATGTGGTGGTTACCGAATTTTGTTTTTGGACACCTCGCATTTGCATGCACATGTGCCGAGCCTCGATAACAACCGCTACTCCTGCAGGTTGAAGGGTTTCTTGAATGCAATCACGAATTTGATGAGTAAGACGTTCCTGCACTTGCAGTCTTCTTGCAAATACATCCACTACTCTGGGTAGCTTACTCAAACCTACAATTTTGCCATTCGGTATATAAGCTATGTGCGCTTTTCCAAAAAAAGGAAGCATGTGATGCTCGCAGAGAGAATACATTTCAATGTCTTTTACCAGTACCATTTGCTGATGTTCTTCTTCGAACAAAGCAGATTTAAGAATGGCTGCGGCATCTTGCTCATATCCTTGAGTAATAAACTGCATGGCTTTGGCAGCTCTTTCCGGTGTTTTTAATAGACCTTCTCGAGTAACATCCTCGCCAACATGCTTGATGATGTCTTCAAAGCTTTTCTTTAGTGCATTGAGATCGGCTTCATTATATGAGTCTTTTCTTTCAAAACCCAATGCTTCATCTGAATGATCAGCCATAGTATTCTACAAAGTTGTTTTCAGTTTCCTGAAGTTTAAGGTAATGCAAAGAGGCACCATGCTTTGCTATTTCAACCGAGAGCTGATCCCAAATTGCTATGCAAATGTTTTCTGTCGATGCCATGATACCTTTCATAAAAGGAGTGTCAAGGTTTATATTTTTATGATCTAAGTGTTCGATTACACGCTCCTTGATCAAGTCGCTCAACATTTTCAGGTCCATTACAAATCCAGTCTCTGGCTTCACTTCGCCTTTTACCGTTACGAAAAGCTCGTAATTATGTCCGTGCCAATTCGGGTTCGCGCATTTTCCGAACACCTCATAGTTCTTTTCATCTGTCCAATCGCTCTTCGATAATTTATGCGCTGCAGAAAATCTTTCTCTTCTAGTTATGTATATCAGTTTTGACATCTTTCAAAATTGGCGGCAAAGATAGGGCGCAAAGGTGATTGAGTACATTTGTTGCCTAATCGGATGTGAAAATGATCGTAATTACAGGTGCAGCGGGTTTTATAGGGAGCGTTTTAGCGAAAACAATGATGTCATCGTATGATGGTGAAATGGTCCTTGTAGATGATTTCTCTCACCCCGAAAAAGCCTCTAACCTCAAAGGGTTGAGCGGTGTAAAACAAGTGGATAGAACCACATTTTTTGATTGGCTAGAGAAACAACATGATGTTGAAGCCATCTTTCATATAGGAGCGCGCACCGATACCACTGAGTTTGACTATTCCATTTTGGAAGAGCTGAACCTTGAATACACCAAGAAAGTATGGAACTATTGTACTAAGCACGACACAACGCTGATCTATGCGTCTTCTGCCGCCACCTATGGCAATGGGGATTTTGGATATGACGATGATCACAATGTCGTAGATCGCTTGCAACCTTTGAATCCGTACGGAATATCGAAGAATGAATTCGATAAGTGGGCATTGATACAGACAAAGGCTCCTAAACATTGGTATGGTTTGAAGTTTTTCAATGTTTATGGTCCCAACGAATTTCATAAGGGCAGAATGGCATCGGTGATTTTTCATGCCTTTAATCAAATTCAAGAAAAGGGAGAAATGCGCTTGTTTAGATCGCATAACCCTAATTTCAAGGATGGAGAACAGCTGAGAGATTTCGTTTATGTGAAGGATGTAGTAAGTGTGATTCAGTTTTTATTCGAGCAGGCACCACAGAATGGATTGTATAACCTGGGCTCAGGAAAGGCACGAACATTCCTAGACTTAACAAAAAGTGTTTTTAAATCGCTCGGAAAAGAAGAAAACATCTCGTTTGTTGATACGCCAATAGACATCAGAGATAAGTATCAATATTTTACTGAAGCCAATATGGCTAAATTGATTGCTGCAGGATACAACAAACAGTTCACCAAGCTAGAAGATGGTGTCTCCGACTACGTTCAGAATTATTTGGGGGAAAGCAAAAACTTTTAAAGAGACTCTTTGAGTTCCAAAAGCATGTCCTTAACATGGTTCAGCGATTCAATCATTTCTGATTTTTCTAGCAGTGCTTTGTGCTGATCTTTGATTTTCTTTTTTGCTCCTTCGAGTGTAAAACCCCGTTGCTTCACCAAATGATGAATCAACTTTAGGTTTTTCACGTCCTGATCCTTATAAATGCGGTTGCCTTTTGCATTTTTTTGTGGACTAATGATATCAAATTCCTTTTCCCAAAAACGGAGTAGAGAAGCATTTACATCGAGCATTTCAGCCACTTCTCCAATAGAATAGTAAAGTTTAAAAGAGTCTCTTTCTTTAACTGGCATAGGCTGTAGATTAGTCGAATGATTGATTTTCTTGTGAAGATAACTGGATCATTAAATCGTATTCTTCTGGACTCAAATCGCTAAAATAGAAGTTGATAGGGTTTATAGGTCTGTCATTTTTATGAACCTCATAATGCAAGTGCGGCCCACTTGATTTGCCGGTGTTTCCTACATATCCAATTACCTCGCCTCTAGAAACTTTTTGACCAGGTTTCACGGCTATTTCACTCATGTGGGCATACAAAGTCAAATAGCCAAATCCGTGATCAATGCGCACGTGATTTCCATATCCTCTCGATCCATTATCAGCACGTTCCACGATACCATCACCAGTAGCATAAATTGGAGTTCCTGTAGGAGCGGTAAAGTCCATCCCTTCGTGAAAAGCAGGGGTTTTATAATGTGGATCTATACGCATGCCATATCCACTAGCCATCCTCGTAAGGTCTTTATTAGATACGGGTTGAATGGCAGGAATACTCGCAAGAAGCTCCTTTTTCTGTTTTGCCAATTCATAGATCTCGTCAAACGACTTTGACTGTATATAAAGTTGCTTTGACAATCGATCTAACTTTTTGGTGGTACTGATCACAATGTCCGCTTCACCCTTGAACTTTTCAAGATTCTTATACCGGTTTATTCCCCCAATTCCCGCTTTTCTTAAGTTATCTGGAATAGGTTCAGCCTCAAAGATGGTTCTGTAAATGTTGTCGTCCCTGTTTTCTAAATCAGCAAGAATGACGCTTGCTTGGTCGAGTTTGTTGTTCAGCAATTCGTACTGAAGTAGTAATTCTTCTTTCTCGGCAATCAACTGTTTCTCCTTCGGTGAATCGTAAATGACATTAAATCCAATATAGATCAAACCGCCAAAAAATAATGACGTAATCATGAACCACAGGATGTTCAAGAACCTCTTCCATGGGGTCACTTTCACCTTCTCATAGCTGAGAGAACTCTCATTATATTGATAGCGAACTTTTGCCAAATTTTAAATATTCGATTGCGAAAATAGGACAACAGCTACTTTTGCATCCTTTAATAAACGGAATTTCAGCGAAATTAACAGATTATGGAGTGGACTACGCGTAAAGTGAGATCAAGGTTTCAAGAGTATTTCAAGGAAAAAGGACATCACATAGTGCCGTCAGCTCCTATTGTTATCAAGGATGACCCCACCTTGATGTTTACCAACGCTGGAATGAACCAATTCAAAAGCATTTTCGTGGGAAATGAGGAAACTCAATACACACGTATTGCAGATACACAGAAGTGTTTGCGCGTTTCTGGTAAACACAACGATTTGGAAGAAGTTGGTCGAGATCATTATCACCATACAATGTTTGAAATGCTCGGTAACTGGTCATTTGGCGATTATTTTAAAAAAGAGGCTATTGACTATGCTTGGGAACTTTTGGTTGAGGTATATGGCCTAGATAAGGATCGCCTCTACGTTTCGATTTTTTCTGGAGATGAAGAACTGGGGCTAGAGGTTGACAATGAAGCTCAGCAATTATGGCTTAGCCATGTTCCTTCGGATAGGATATTAAAATTTGGTAGGAAAGAGAATTTTTGGGAGATGGGTGAAACCGGACCATGTGGACCTTGCTCTGAAATTCATGTTGATCTGCGTTCAGATGAAGATCGTAAAAAGTTAGATGGTAGGTCGCTTGTTAATATGGATAATCCAGAGGTGATTGAAATCTGGAATTTGGTCTTTATGCAGTTCAATAGACTTGAAAATGGAAAATTGGAACCGCTGAAAAATAAGCATATCGATACCGGTATGGGCCTTGAAAGGCTGGTTCGTGTGCTTCAAGGTGTTTCTTCGAATTACGATACGGACATTTTTGCTGCGTTGATTCAAACCATCGAAAAAGAAACAAAGCAGAAGTATAAAAGGAGTTCTGAGCTTACAGATGTAGCATTTAGAGTTGTTGCTGATCACGTGCGGGCTGTTGGGTTTTGCATTGCAGATGGGCAATTGCCTTCAAACACTGGCGCTGGATACGTTATCCGTAGAGTGCTTAGAAGAGCAATTCGGTATGGATTCAGTCAGTTGAATATGAAAGAGCCCTTCATCAACAATGTTGCCTTGAGACTAATCGATGAAATGGGGACAGATTTTCCTGAGTTAAAGAGAAATAAGGACCTAATTATAAAGGTGATTAAGGAAGAAGAAAATTCCTTCTTGTCAACCTTGGAAAAGGGGTTAGATAAATTGAATGCCATTTTTCAGGCCGGAGGCGAAAAAGTAATATCAGGTGAGGTTGCTTTTGAGTTGTATGATACATATGGCTTCCCAATCGATTTAACCAATTTGATAGCCTCAGAGAAAGAATGGAACGTGGATATGTCCGGTTTTGCGAAGGCATTGGAAGTTCAAAAGAATAGATCGCGAAGTGCCACCAAAACTTCATTTGGCGATTGGACGATCGTAAATGACGGTCCGAATAGTGTTTTCCTTGGGTATGATCAATTGTCGTGTACCACCAAAATCGCGAAGTATAGATCTGCGACAGTGAAAAGTAAAGAAGTGGTTCAGTTGGTATTGGTTGAAACTCCTTTTTATGCCGAAAGTGGTGGTCAGGTAGGGGATTCGGGAACATTGACCATTGATGGGCAGCAAATACAGGTATTTGATACTAAGAAAGAGAATAACGAGATTATTCATTTCGTTTCAGAAGCGGTGAAATCTCCTGCTTCTGAAGTGGTGGCGGATGTCAATGCTGCTAGAAGATCAGATATAAAGAAAAATCATTCTGCCACACATTTGCTTCATCATGCCCTTCGTCAAGTTCTAGGTACGCATGTAGAGCAGAAAGGGTCTTTGGTTTCCCCAGACAAGTTAAGGTTTGATTTCTCTCACTTCGAGAAGATCTCTGATAAGCAGATCAAGCAAATAGAGACAATCGTTCAAGAGCGTATTCAGGATCAAATTGAACTTCAAGAGTGGAGGAAGATGCCGATTGACGATGCAAAGCAAATGGGCGCCATGGCCTTATTTGGTGAAAAATATGGAAGTGAAGTTCGAGTGGTGAAGTTTGGTGATTCAGTCGAATTATGTGGGGGGATACATGTTGATAAGACTTCGGAAATTGGAGGATTCAAGATTGTATCAGAGAGCAGTGTTGCAAGTGGCATTAGAAGAATCGAAGCGCTTACGGGGAAGGCCTTTTCAACTTACATCTCGCATGCTTTGGAATTGATTGATAGTATTAACGAAGAATTGGCACATCCGAAAGATATTTTAGCTGCGATTCAAAAGCTTCAGCATGAAGTGCGTAATTCTCAAAAATTGATTGAGAATTTCGAACAACGCGAAAAAGGTAGATTGAAGGAAAGCCTATTGCAGTCGGTTGAGACCATCGGTGAGAGACAGGTCTTGATTCAAAGAGTAAATGGCATAGATGGAAAATCTACGAAGGATACCGTATATGAGCTCACACTTGAGGTGAATAATCTTGTGGCAATTGTAGGAGGCGAATATGAGTCAAAGCCATATTTGGTAGTAGGGGTGAGTAAGGCATTATCCGAAAGCCAAGGTATTGATGCCTCAAAATTGGTACGTGAGCTTGCCACAGAAATTGATGGTGGGGGCGGAGGTCAAAAGTTTTTGGCCATGGCTGGGGGTAAAAACAGCAAAGGGCTCCAAAGAGCCCTTGACCGTGCTAAATCATTAACTTAATCAGGCGAGCTGACCCTTTAGCTGATCACTCTTTTCTTTTTTTCCGTATACCGGACCTTTGTATTTTTCAGAATAGGACAATCCTAGATGTAGGACATAGAAGCCATTAAATAAAATCACCAAAGCATAATCCAATAGTTTATGGTGACCAAAGCTCTGGCATAATTCTACGTATACTTTCATCATGAAAACAGCCCAAATTCCAGCCATAGTGCCAGCAACAATGTATGATGTCATTGTATTGTCAATATACACCAAGCTTAATATTATTGCGGGAGGTGGAATCATGACCAGCAGACTATGTGACGCTGGACGGCCAACGATCTTCAAAAATGAAATCACATTTTTCACTGGGATAATGCAATCAATTCCCGGAAGACCACATTTATCATAAAGTGACCATTGAGCCAATATTCCCACCAGAGCAAAGCATGAAAGAGGAATAAGAACACCTGGTCCGAAAGATTCTAGAAACGGAAAAGTTTCGATGAATGAGTTGATAATTGATTCCATAAAACTTTGGCGTTAATGTTTAAGCTAAAGTAATAAAATAATTGTCCAAAATACCATTAGTCGAAAAAAAATAGATATAGGTCGAAACATATGATCAATTCAAGACACAAAAAGGCTAAGTGCTTTAGACAAACTTGATGCTATTTTGGAGGAATAAAGTAAGAAGTCTCAGAATTAGGTAAACTTCTTAGCCAGCTTCAGATCAATTAAACCGTCTTTCATAATAACCAACCGTTCAATGGTGTTTCTCAATTGACGTATGTTTCCAGTCCAATCCAATTGACTCAAGTGTCCTATGGCTTCATCATTTATTTTACAAATTTGAGCTCCTGATTCACTGGCTATTTGCTCTAAGAAGTGATGAATTAAGATCGGGATATCTTCTCTGCGATCGTTCAATGATGGCACTTCTATGATGATCACGGAAAGACGATGATAAAGGTCTTCCCTGAAATTTCCTTTAGCAATTTCTTCCTTCAAGTTCTTATTGGTTGCAGCGATTACCCGCGGTGTTACTTTAATTTCTTTATCACCGCCAACCCTGGTAATTGTGTTTTCTTGAAGGGCTCTGAGAACTTTAGCTTGTGCGCTTAGCGACATGTCACCAATTTCATCTAGAAATAATGTGCCTCCTGAAGCTTGTTCGAATTTCCCGATGCGCTGCTTTATGGCCGAAGTAAACGCACCTTTCTCATGACCAAACAGCTCACTTTCAATAAGCTCTGAAGGTATTGCCGCACAATTTACCTCAATAAAAGGACCTCTTTGTTTTGTACTTTTTTTATGAAGCTGGCTCGCCACGAGTTCTTTACCAACGCCATTCGGTCCAGTTATTAAAACGCGAGCGTCAGTTGGTGCCACCTTATCAATCATATGCCGAACATCTTCAATAGCAGATGAACTTCCTATAATTGGTGAATCAACTTTAATACCTGCCTTTTTCTTTAATACTTTCGTTTCGTTTATTAAATTTTTTCTATCCAGCGCATTTCGAATTGATACCAAAAGTCTATTCAGGTCTGGAGGTTTAGAAATGTAGTCGTAAGCACCTTTTTTAAGTGAGTCGACAGCCGTTTCTATGTTACCATGCCCACTAATCATAATTACGGGGACTTCTGGATTTATCCCTTGCAATTTGTCTAGCACTTCTATCCCGTCCATACCAGGCATTTTGATATCGCAAAGCACTATATCGTAGGATGTGTTTTGAAATTTTTCTATGCCTTTTCTTCCGTCTTCTGCTTCGTCTACATCAATTTTTTCATACTCAATGATTTCACGAAGCGTTGACCTAATTGGACGTTCATCATCTATAATTAAAACTTTAGCCATAGCTTCAATAGTTTAACCATTTTAGTATTTCACGTATTGACGGTTTCTTGCCATACATTAAAATTCCAACCCGATAAATTTTACCAGACATCCAAACCGCACCTAAGAATGATCCGATTAATAGAGCCATCGATAAATATACCTGCCACATATCTGCAGATTCAATTCCGATCGCAACGCGTATCATCATGATTACGGGTGATGTAAGAGGAATAATACTGAGCCAAACAGCCATGTCGCTAGAAGGGTTTTCGAAAACATTGAATGAAAGAATATATGCTAGCAGAAGTGGAAATGTTATAGGGAATATGAATTGCTGTGTATCAGTGTCATTGTCAACAGCCGAACCAACGGCAGCCATAAGCGCACTGTAAAGAAGATAGCCTCCTAAAAAATAAAATATGAAAACAGCGATCATGACTGGAAAATTGATTCTTCTGATCTTATTAAACAGATTGTCTTCTTGACTCAACTGATTCAGTTTTATTGTTTGTTCTTGTTCCACTTGCTCCTTCACCAACTCTGTCATTGGGGCATTGATTTGGGAAGCATCGTATTTGTTTCCGAGAAGTAAAAATTGACCACCAATAGCCAACGTAATAGTTAGCAATATCCAAAGAGCGAATTGGGTAAGTCCAACAGCGCCTACACCAATTATTTTTCCCATCATCAATTGGAACGGTTTGACCGAACTGATCATTACTTCAATAATCCTGTTGGTCTTTTCTTCAATTACTCCTCGCATCACTTGCACACTGTACATAAAAATGAAAAAGTATATAAGAATACCAAACACCAACCCAACTATGGCCGGAAGCATGTTGGTTTCTTCAGCTTCATTTCCAGTGCCTTTGAATTGAAAAGTCAGAAGATTAAAAGGAGCCCTCAGTCGTCTATAATCACTTTCAGAAATATCAAACTCTTTGAGTTTGCTGAGCTCAAGGTATTGTTGAATGTTTTGCTCAATTTGCCGCTGAACCTTTATAGATGGCTGTTTTTTAAAGATCAATTGTCCTGATTTGCTCTGCAAAATGTTTTTCGGCAAATAGAGCAATGCTGTGTAGTCTGATATTTCGAGCAGTGCCTCCCCTTTAGACAAGGATATATCCATCACATTGTATGTAAGTTTTGAAGAGCCCTCAAGACTTTCAAAAAATGGATAGTTATCGTCAATAACCAGAATCTTTTGATCTTCACTTTGTTCCAAACTCGTCCAGAGTGCAAAAGTGAGCACTCCGGCCATGATCAATGGACCAAGCACACTCATCAATATAAATGACTTCTTACGCACACGAGTGAAGTACTCACGTTTGATGATCAGGCCAATTTTGTTTGCGCTCATGACGGACGAGTTTCATTTTGCAGGCTTCCAACGAGGTCAAGAAAAATATCGTTCATTGATGGAAGCTTTTCATGAAAGGAGATTACTTCTACGTGCTGTATTAACCAGGTTAATAGCTCTTTGGATCCGGATCCGTTGTGCGCTAAAACAGTAGCATTGGTATGGTCTGGGGTTTCAATGATTTCATCAATTTCAAATTGATAGCCCAGTGCATTGGCAAATGCAACTTTGCTTCCTTTGAATTGAACTTGAAACAGACTTTTGCTGAACGATTTTCGAATGTCATTCACAGAGCCACTAAGGATATTCTCTCCTCTATTAATCAGTGTAATGTTTTGACAAAGTTCTTCAACACTCGCCATATTGTGGGTGGAAAAAACAATTGTTGTTCCTTCATTTTTTAAATCAAGAATGTGGTTTTTAATCGTCTCCGTATTGACGGGATCAAAACCACTAAAGGGTTCATCCAAAATAAGAAGCTTCGGACTATGAGCCACTGTAATGGCAAATTGAAGCTTTTGTTGCATGCCTTTTGAAAGTTCTTCCACCTTTCTATTCCACCAAGATTCCATGGCTAATTTTTCGAACCACGGCTTTAATTTGTGAAGGGCTTCTTTTTTATCCAAGCCCTTTATTTGACATAGATAAAGGGCCTGTTCTCCAACCTTCATTTTTCGATAAAGACCTCGTTCTTCTGGGAGGTATCCGAATTCAGAGCTCTTATATGCCTTTAGTGGCAGGCCTTTGTATATTATTTCCCCAGAATCTGGTGCTGTGATTTGAGTAAGTGTCCGAATTAAGGTTGTTTTTCCTGCACCATTCGGTCCTAAGAGACCGAAGATTTGCCCCTCTGGAATGGAAATATTAATATCCTTTAAGACTCGAAAATTGCCATAGAACTTATTGATGTTTTTGCCTTCAAGAATATGTTTCATTTGCATCAGACTTTAAGCAGGCAATTTAACTCTTAGAGATTAATGGGCGAAAAACTCTTTCATCTTAGAAAAGAAGCCTTTTTCATCGGCACTAGGATTTGGAGCAAAATTGTCAGACTTCTTCATTTTCTCTAGAATTGACTTTTCTTCATCTGTCAATTTTTGTGGAGTCCAAACATTCACATGAACCAATAAATCTCCATTGTTATACGAGTTGACAGAAGGAAGTCCTTTGCCTTTGAGACGCAAAATCTTACCAGAATGTGTTCCTGGAGCGATTTTGATTTTTGCTTTTCCATTAATGGCGGGAACTTCATAGCTCTCACCCAAAACCGCATCAGCAAAGTTCAAATACAAGTCGTAATGAAGGTTGGAGCCATCTCTAATGAGCACAGGGTGAGTAATTTCCTCAATCAGCACAATTAAGTCACCTGCGGGACCGTTCATTGGTCCATCGTTTCCTTTGCCTCGTACACTCAATTGCATGCCTTCTTCTACACCGGCTGGAATTTCGATAGGAATTACCACTTCTTTTCGCTCTAATCCATCGGGCATTACACCGGGTTTAGAAGTCTTAACTTGCTTTCCAGTTCCTTGGCAGGTTGGACATGCACTGGCTGTTTGCATTTGACCAAGAAACGTTTGGGTTACGCGCATCACTCGTCCTGATCCTCCGCAGGTTGAACAGTTTGAATATTCAACTCCTTCGACATGCACCAGCTTGTTAACCTTGATCTTTTTTTCTATTCCGCTAGCGATTTCTTCTAGGGTCAACTTTACTCGAACTCTCAGGTTGGAACCTCTTCTCATTCTCGCTTGACCGCCTTGACTTTGGCCGCCACCAAATCCGAAGGCACCACCAAAAATATCCCCAAAGTTTTCGAAGATATCTTCCATGTTCATTCCTTGACCACCGAATCCTCCTTGTCCGCCCATTCCTGCATGACCGAACCGGTCGTATTTGGCCCGCTTATCGTCATGACTCAATACTTCATAGGCTTCAGCCGCCTCTTTGAAGTTTTCTTCAGCCGCACTGTCTCCTGGATTTTTATCAGGATGGTATTTTATGGCGAGTTTTCTGTAAGCTTTCTTGATTTCGTCTTTTGAAGCATTTTTCGAAACGCCTAATATTTCGTAATAATCTCTTTTAGCCATAAATCTCTTAGTTTCCTACTACCACCTTTGGATGACGAATTATTTTTTCATTGAGCTCGTATCCTTTTTCCACGACATCGATGATTATTCCTTTTTTTCTTTTCTCATCAACGGGTACTTGAGCAATGGCTTCATGCAAGTCAGCATCAAATTTTTGTCCCATCGAATCAAATGATTTTAGTCCCTTTCCTTCAAGAAGCTTGAGAAGTTTATTGTGCAAAAGTTGAAAGCCTTCTTTTACTGCCTGTAAATCATCCACGGTTTCATTGGATTGAATAGCGCGATCAAAGTCATCGAGAATGGTTAGCATCTCTTTCATCAAGTCAGCACTTGCCGAACCAATTAGTTCAATGCGCTCTTTGGCCGTTCTTCTCCTGAAGTTTTCAAATTCAGCATAAAGACGCAAGTATTTGTTTTTTTCTTCCAATAGATCATTTTCAAGCTTTTCGATTGGGTCTATTGGCTCTGCTTCGCCAAACTCCTTGCTCGAATTTTCATTAGTAGATTCTTGAGCATCCACAATTTCTTCTTTGTTTTCTTTTATTTCTTCTTCTTTCTCGCTCATTTCAATTCAATTTGTAGGCGTTCATGCCATAGCAAATGTTCTGCCACAACTATACTTGAGACATTATGTCAGCAAAAGGATGCTAGATTATTTTGAGTCTGTCAGCTATAGACTTTTGATCAGCTTGTCTAGCTGCATGTCGATTTGATTTCCTCGTAGATTTTTCGCGATTACCACACCATTAGCATCAATTAAAAAACTGCTCGGAATAGATCCTACACCATAAATTTGAGCGGCTTCGCTTCTCCACTTTTTCAAATCACTGGCATGGTATTTCCAAATTAAGCCATCCTGCTTGATAGCTTGAACCCAAGCTCCTTGATTGTAGTCTAGAGAAACACTGAATACTTCGAAGCCTTTGGCATCTTTGAATTTCGCTTTGTTGTATTTATTGTAAGCTCTTACTACATTAGGATTTTCTCTCCTGCAAGGTCCGCACCAGGAAGCCCAAAAGTCAATCAATACAATTTGACCCTTGAGAGATGAAAGCTTTATTATTTTTCCATCCGGCCCGGGTTGGGCAATTTCCGGGGCTTTGTCTCCAATTTTTACTCCTCGAGATTGTTTGGAGTCCAAGGTCGGAGAGATGGAATTCAAATCCGAAGAAAAGGTTAACAATGTGATCAAAGAGAGTAAGATAATTCGCATGTCCATGAATTTAACCTTCATTCCTAACAATATTCGCACCAATTGCGTTTAATCGTTTGTCTATGTTTTGATATCCGCGATCAATTTGTTCAATGTTTCTGATAATGCTAGTGCCTTCAGCAGATAATGCTGCTATCAGCAAAGAAACTCCTGCCCTGATATCAGGCGAAGTCATTTGAATACCTCGCAATCTGTTTGCTCGGCCATGTCCGATTACGGTTGCCCTATGGGGATCGCAAAGTATAATTTGAGCTCCCATATCAATTAGTTTGTCTACAAAGAACAATCGACTTTCAAACATCTTTTGATGAATAAGAACGCTGCCCTTGGCCTGGGTAGCAACAACGAGAACAATGCTTAGGAGGTCAGGAGTAAATCCTGGCCAAGGGGCATCGGCAATGGTCATAATTGAGCCATCAATAAACGACTCTATTTCGTAAGCTTCCTGCTCAGGAATAAGAAGGTCATCACCTTTCAACTCCATTTTTATTCCTAGTTTTTTGAAAACTTCGGGAATCATTCCCAAATGCTCATATCCTACATTCTTGAGTAGGATTTCGGATTGAGTCATGGCTGCTAGTCCGATAAAACTTCCTACTTCAATCATGTCAGGAAGAACGCGATGTTTGCATCCATGTAATTCTTTTACCCCTTCAATCGTCAAGAGGTTTGAACCAATGCCGGAAACTTTCGCTCCCATGGCATTCATCATTTTACATAGTTGCTGGATGTAAGGTTCGCAAGCAGCATTATATATGCTCGTTGTTCCTTCAGCCAGCACAGCGGCCATAATAACGTTTGCTGTACCAGTTACACTGGCTTCATCGAGTAGCATGTATGTACCCGCCAGCTTTTTGGCTTCCGCTTTATAAAAGTGGGTTTTTGGATCGTACGAAAATGTTGCGCCAAGTTTTTCAAAACCTATAAAGTGGGTGTCCAGTCTTCTACGACCGATTTTATCGCCACCAGGTTTCGGAATATAGCCTCTTCCGAATCTTCCAAGTAATGGACCAACAATCATTATTGAGCCTCTTAAGCTTGAACCTTTAGAATGAAATTCTTTGGAAGTTAGATAGCCCAGATCAATTTCATCAGCCTGAAAGATATAATGTCCAACACCTTTTTTCTGAATCTTAACCCCTAGAGATCCGAGTAAGTCAATGAGTTTATTTACATCTACAATGTCAGGTATATTTTCGATCTCCACTTTTTCAGGAGTCAAAAGCGTAGCGCAAAGAATTTGCAAAATTTCGTTTTTTGCGCCTTGAGGAGTAAGCTCTCCTTTGAGTTTTCTACCTCCTTCAATCTGAAATGATCCCATCTTAATTTACTTTTTCCATTTGCGCTTTGAGCGAGATTTACTTGATGTTTTGCCAGAGGTTTTAGGTTGGCTACCTAGAATATCGTTGGTGTGTTGAAATTTGAAATTTTCTTCAAGTTTGAGTATTCCTCCTGACATTTCTTTTAATTGATCAATGATCATTTCTTCATTGACAGAATCGCGGTTGTAATTCAGGTAGCTTCGCTTCATCAGATTTGCGATAAGCTGAGTCAATGCTTGCTGCTCTTGAGGGTCTTGGATGGCTTTGGCCACTTCGATGAGATTCTCTATAGATTTCCCATAGTGTCGATATTTGAAATCGCCCTTGGGGTATTCGATTTTCTCAGCAGTTACATTTTCTGCAATTTCTGGTTTGGGATATGGTGAATCAATGTCAAGCCTATAATTCGACATGATATACAAATCATCCCAAAGTTTATGAATCAACTCGTCATTTCCTTTGTAGGAGGGGTTCATAACAGTCATTAGTTGAATTATAGCTTGGGCAGCCTTGTTTCTTTCTTCTCTATTTTCAAGAGATAAAGCATGCTCAACCATTTCTTGAACATATCTTCCGTACTCGGCTAGCGCCAGAGGTTTTCTTTGAGTATTGTATTCCATTTTTTGTATATCTCGCTTCCTAATTTAGGATTTGTAGCTTGGCAAATTTGAGCAAAAGTTGCTTCTTACCAATGTTTTGAAATTCAACAGTTGCTTTTCTATTTGGAATTTCACCTTCTAAACCGGTAATCTCACCCCTACCAAAACGCTCGTGACTTACTTTGGTGCCTATTTGTAATTTACCCATTTCCTCAGTGGAGATAAGGTTTCCTGAGCTTTGTGAAGGTTTAATCAGTTTCTTCCTCACTGCATGATTCGCCAACGCATAATTCTTTTTAGAAATTAATTCGCGTTTTTCAGTTTTGTGAATAGATGGAGACTCAATAAGGTCCTTTCCAATTTCAGAAATGAAGCGGCTTGGTTCGTTGTATTGAATGTTGCCATATTTGAATCGTGTTGCAGCAAAAGATAGGATTGCTTTTTTCTCAGCTCTAGTCAGTGCTACATAAAACAGCCTCCGTTCTTCTTCAAGATCACTTCGAGAGTTTACACTCAACTGGGATGGGAATAGATCTTCTTCGAGGCCGGCAATAAACACATATGGAAACTCTAGTCCTTTGGCTGAATGAATGGTCATCATAGAAACCTTCGGACTTTCATCATCCTTGTTATCTTTAACGTCAGTATCGGTCAATAAAGAGACTTCTTCTAAAAATACACTGAGTGATCTCGGATTCTCAACCTGCTTTTCATCTTCAGTTAATTCAATTTCGGTGAATTCCTTTATTGCGGAGAGCAGTTCTTGCACATTCTCATATCTGCTGATTCCCTCTGGCGTTCGGTCGGCATAAAATTCTTTCAATATACCTGTTGCAGATGCTATGTGTTGAGCAGTTTCATATGCATCTTTTTCGATGGATAGATTTTGAAAACTGCGAATCAAGTGAACGAATTCTATGATCTTGTTTTTTGTGGCCGCGTTAATTGGAAGGTGGGCTTCATTGAGGTTGTTGATGATAGCCATTGGAGATTTTCCCTCTTCAGTTGCAGCCATCATAATTTTGCTCTCGGTGGTTTTTCCGATGCCTCTTGCTGGGTAGTTGAGCACGCGTTTGAAAGCTTCCTCATCATTTGGATTTGAGCAGAGTTTGAAATAGGCGAGCAGGTCCTTTATTTCTTTACGTTGATAGAAGCTTAATCCACCATAAATTCTGTACTTGATGTTCTTTCTGCGCAAGGCTTCCTCAATAGCCCTGGATTGCGCATTGGTTCTATAAAGAATCGCGAAATCATCTTCATTTGCACCCTGATTTTCTTTGATGTCTAAAATCTCGCTGGCAATAAAAGTTCCTTCTTCAGATTCACTTAAGCATTTAATAAGCTTAATTGCATCTCCTGCTTGATTAGATGTCCAAACGTCTTTTTTCAGCTGATCTTTATTGTTTTGAATTACTTGATTCGCAGCCGCGACAATCGTTTTCGTAGAACGATAATTTTGCTCCAGTTTGAAAACAGCGACATCTGGGTAAAGACTTTTGAATTGAAGAATATTTTGAATGTTAGCTCCTCGAAACGCATATATACTCTGTGCATCATCTCCCACCACGCAAATGTTTTCGTGCCGAGCAGCGAGCATTTTTAGGATATTGCTTTGTGCGAAGTTGGTGTCCTGAAACTCATCTACTAATATGTACTTGAATTTGTTTTGGTATTTTAAAAGCACATCGGTATGATTCTTCAAGAGAATATTGGTCTTATATAGAAGGTCGTCAAAGTCCATTGCACTTGCTTTAAAACAACGCTTTTCATAAGTGCCATAAATTTTTCCGAGAAGTGGTTTCTTCGCTTGAAGGTCATCGTTGTAAATGATCGTATCGTTTTGATATTCTGTTGCGCTAATTAAGCCGTTTTTCGCAGATGAAATCCTTCGCTGCACGAGTTGTGGCTTGTATACCTTATCATCAAGGTTCATTTCCTTAATGATTGTTCGTATTAGACTCTTGGAATCATCACTGTCATATATGGTGAAGTTACTTGGGTATCCTATTTTTTCTGCTTCGAAGCGTAAAATTTTTGCAAAAACAGAGTGAAATGTCCCCATCCAAAGAGCCTTGGCGTTTCCTTCTCCGACCAATTGACTGATTCGATTTTTCATTTCTCTTGCTGCCTTATTGGTGAAGGTCAACGAGAGAATATTGAACGGATCTGCTCCAGTATCAATGAGATGTGCTATTCTATAGGTCAAAACCCTTGTTTTCCCTGAACCTGCACCAGCCAAGACCATTACAGGTCCATCAAGGTGGGTAGCTGCTTTACGCTGAACATCATTGAGCTGATCTAAATAGGACATCAAGTCGTGTTAAAAAGGTAAACTGATGTTCAAAGTTACCCTTCATCATTATGTCAAACGTTGATAAGGGGGTTCATTTTTATCAACAACAAGAAATTTAGCACTACTGTATCCCTTATGAACAAACAGATTTCGGGTTTTTAATGAGTGGATTTTGGGCTTGATGAAAAAAAATAATCAGCCCCATATTGTGAATAAGATTTAATCGTGTACCTTTGCGCCCCCTTTTTAGTGGGGAAATATTGTCTTTAATGATCAGAAAATAGATATACAGCGAATGCCAACGATATCACAATTAGTAAGAAAAGGTCGTCAGACTATGAAGAAATCCAGCAAATCTGCTGCGTTAACTTCATGTCCTCAGAGACGCGGGGTATGTGTACGTGTGTACACCACTACTCCTAAAAAGCCTAACTCAGCGATGCGAAAAGTAGCAAGGGTGAGGTTGACTAATCAAAACGAGGTGAATGCCTACATTCCAGGAGAAGGTCACAACCTTCAAGAGCACTCCATCGTGCTTGTTAGAGGAGGAAGGGTGAAGGATTTGCCTGGGGTTCGCTATCACGTAGTGCGCGGAGCACTTGATACTGCTGGTGTTGAAGGAAGAAAGCAAAGACGTTCAAAATATGGCGCTAAGCGTCCAAAGAAATAATTCTCGGGCATGAGAAAAGGAAGAGCTAAAGATCGAATCATTGTTCCAGACCCACGCTACAAAAGCGAATTGGTTTCAAAGTTTGTGAACAATCTAATGCAGGACGGTAAGAAAAGTACTGCATACAATATTTTTTATGAAGCAATGGATCGCATGGCTGCAAAAGGCATTGAAGATCCGTTGGAGACTTGGAAAAAGGGATTAGAAAACGTTACTCCTCAGGTAGAGGTTAGAAGTAGAAGAGTTGGAGGTGCAACGTTTCAAATACCCCAAGAAATTAGAAACTCGAGAAAGCTTAGCCAAGGAATGAAATGGTTGATTCAATACGCTACCAAGAGAAACGGTAAGAGTATGGGAGAAAAGCTTGCAGATGAGTCAATAGCCGCTTCAAAAGAAGAAGGCGCTGCATTTAAGAAAAAGGAAGACACTCACAGAATGGCTGAAGCAAACAAGGCGTTTGCGCACTACAGATTCTAATTTGGTTACGCTGAATTGACATGGCAAAAAGAGATTTAACATATACGAGAAACATTGGTATCGCTGCTCACATTGATGCAGGAAAGACCACTACTACTGAGCGTATTCTTTATTACGGTGGTGTGAGCCACAAGATTGGAGAAGTACACGATGGTGCTGCTACTATGGACTGGATGGAGCAGGAGCAGGAAAGAGGTATTACGATTACTTCTGCTGCGACCACTTTGAACTGGAATTACAGAGGACAGCAGTATCACGTGAATATTATTGATACTCCTGGACACGTTGACTTTACTGTTGAAGTGAATAGGTCGTTGCGCGTTTTGGACGGTTTGGTTTTCTTGTTTAGTGCGGTGGATGGAGTTGAGCCTCAGTCTGAGACCAACTGGAGATTGGCAAATAATTACAATGTTCCACGAATTGGATTCGTGAACAAGATGGACCGTCAAGGTTCAGATTTCTTGAATGTGTGTCGTCAAGTAAAAGAAATGCTTGGCAGCCATGCTCTTCCACTTCAAATTCCAATTGGAAATGAGGAGAACTTTAAAGGTGTTGTTGATTTGATCAACTTTAAAGGGATCGTTTGGAACGAGGAAGATCAGGGTATGACCTTCAACGAAATTGAAATTCCTGCTGACATCGTTGATGAGGCAAGAGAGTACAGAGAAAAATTATTAGAAGCCGTAGCAGAATTCAACGATACGTTGATGGAAAAGTATTTCGAAGATCCAGAATCGCTTACGGAGCGGGAGATTTTGGATGCTTTGCGCGAGGCAACTATTTCTGGTAAAGTAGTTCCAATGATGTGTGGTTCTGCATTTAAGAATAAAGGTGTGCAAGCCATGCTTGACATGGTGATGGAAATTCTTCCTTCCCCAATGGACACGGAAGCCATCGTTGGTGTGAATCCAAAAACAGAAAAAGAAGAGAAAAGAAAGCCATCACTAGATGAGCCCTTCGCGGCCTTAGCTTTTAAAATTGCTACTGACCCTTTTGTTGGTCGTCTATGTTTTACTAGAGCTTACTCAGGAAAGTTAGACGCGGGATCTTATGTGTTGAATACGCGTTCAGGAAATAAAGAGAGAATCTCTCGAATTTTCCAAATGCACGCGAACAAGCAAAACCAGATTCCTGAATTGGCGTGTGGTGACATTGCTGCTCTGGTTGGTTTTAAGGATATTAAAACAGGAGATACGCTTTGCGATGAGAAACATCCAATTGTATTAGAATCTATGGATTTCCCTGAGCCAGTAATTGGTCTAGCTATTGAGCCTAAAACTCAAGCTGATGTGGATAAATTAGGTATGGCTTTAGCAAAGTTGGCTGAAGAGGATCCTACTTTCCAAGTTAAGACAGATGAGGAAACTGGTCAGACCGTCATTAGCGGTATGGGTGAATTACACCTTGACATCATTGTTGATCGATTAAGACGTGAGTTCAAAGTAGAGGCCAATCAAGGTGCTCCGCAAGTAAACTACAAAGAATCAATCACAGGTTCTACTCAGCATCGCGAGGTGTTCAAGAAGCAGTCGGGTGGACGAGGTAAGTTTGCGGATATCGTGGTTAAAATTGAGCCAGGAGACGCAGAAAAGCCAGGTCTAATCTTTGAAAGTGCTGTTAAAGGTGGTAATGTTCCTAAGGAATTTATCCCTTCTGTTGAGAAAGGATTCAAAGAAGCAATGAAGAATGGTGTGCTTGCTGGTTATCAAGTTGATAATTTGAAAGTGACACTCCTTGACGGTTCGTTCCACGCAGTTGACTCTGACCAATTATCATTTGAATTGGCTGCTAAAATGGCTTACCGAAATGCCCTTCCGTTATGTAATCCAGTGATTCTTGAGCCTATCATGAAGCTTGAAGCCCTTACTCCTGAGGAGAATATGGGTGACATCGTAGGTGATTTGAACAGAAGGAGAGGAATGGTAGAAGGAATGGGCGATAGAGCTGGTGCAAAAGTGATTAAAGCGAAAGTGCCGCTTTCAGAAATGTTTGGATATGTAACTCATTTGAGAACAATGTCTTCAGGACGTGCTACCTCTACCATGGAGTTTTCTCACTTCGCTGAGTGTCCTAAGAATATCGCTGATGCAGTAATTGCAGAAGTAAAAGGAAATTTACAAAAAGCTTAATAGTTAAGAAAGAATGGCGCAACGAATCAGAATCAAATTAAAGTCCTACGATCACAACTTAGTTGACAAGTCAGCTGAGAAGATCGTGAAGACAGTGAAGACTACCGGAGCTGTTGTTAGTGGACCGATTCCTCTGCCCACGCAAAAGCAGATTTATACGGTACTAAGATCACCTCACGTAAATAAGAAAGCACGTGAGCAGTTTCAATTATCCAGCTATAAGCGTTTGATGGATATTTACAGTAGTTCATCTAAAACCATCGATGCACTTATGGGCCTTGAGCTTCCTAGTGGAGTTGATGTTGAAATCAAAGTGTAATCGCTATTAAAGCTTAGAATTATGTTAGGAATAATTGGAAAGAAAGTTGGAATGACGAGCGTTTTTAGCGAAGACGGTAAGAACATTCCATGTACTGTGATTGAAGCAGGTCCTTGTGTTGTAACACAAGTAAAAACTGAAGAAACAGATGGCTACACTGCATGTCAGTTGTCATTTGATGATATATCAGAAAAGCACTCTACAAAGGGTCAAATGGGTCACTTTGCAAAGGCTGATACGACTCCAAAGCGAAAAGTAATGGAGTTCCGTGATTGGTCAGGAGAGCAAAAAATTGGAGAAACCGTTGATGTAAGCATCTTCGAAGAAGGAGAATATGTTGACGTAGTTGGAACTTCAAAAGGAAAAGGATTTCAAGGTGTTGTAAAAAGACACGGGTTTGCTGGAGTTGGTGATGCAACGCATGGTCAGCATAACAGACTAAGAGCTCCTGGATCTATTGGCGCTTGTTCTACACCATCAAGAGTATTCAAAGGAATGCGTATGGCTGGCAGAATGGGTGGCGATCGCGTGAAGATGATCAACCTTGAGATAGTTAAGATTTTAGCAGATAAGAATGTGGTTTTGGTTAAAGGAGCTGTTCCTGGAACTAAAGGTTCATACGTTATAATTGAGAAATAATGGAATTAGCAGTACTGAACACAGCAGGCAAAGAGACTGGTAAGAAGGTTAAGCTAGATAAAGAAGTATTTGGTATCGAGCCAAATGAGCATACAATCTATCTTGACGTGAAGCAATACTTGGCCAATCAACGTCAAGGAACGCACAAGTCGAAGCAAAGAGCCGAAGTTTCTTATTCTACAAAGAAAATTAAGCGTCAAAAAGGAACTGGAACTGCCAGAGCAGGAAGCATTAAAAGCCCTGTATTTGTTGGTGGAGGTCGTGCATTCGGTCCTGAACCAAGAGATTACGGTTTCAAATTGAACAAGAAAGTAAAGAGATTGGCTCGTATGTCTGCTCTTTCAATGAAAGCACAAAGTAAGAACGTTAAGGTTCTTGAGGATCTTTCAATGGAGGCGCCTAAAACAAAAGAGTTTGTTTCATTAATTAAAAATCTTGAGTTGGTAGGCAACAAAGCGCTTTTCGTTACTTCTGATGTAAACTCAAACGTAGTATTGAGTGCTAGAAATATCAGCAAGACGAAGGTTGTTACTGCTGCAAACCTTAACACATACGACATCATGAACGCCAACGTATTGGTTTTCTGTGAAAGTGCTCTAGGTAAGATCAACGAAGTTTTAAGCAAATAGTCATGAGCGTACTAATTAAGCCCCTGATCACTGAAAAGATGACTGAATTGAGCGAAAAGCGCAATCAGTATGGATTCATTGTTGATCGAAAAGCAAATAAGATTGAAATCCGCAAGGCGATTGAAGGACAGTACAATGTTTCTGTTACTTCTATCAATACGATGATTTACGCAGGTAAGTCTAAGAAGAGATTCACTAAGTCTGCAATATTAGACGGACGAACGAATCACTTTAAAAAAGCAATCGTAACTGTTGCTGATGGAGATGTAATTGATTTCTACGCAAACATTTAAGAACTGAGGAGTAATGGCAGTAAGAAAGTTAAACCCAACAACACCAGGACAGCGTCATAAAGTTCTTAGTAAGTTCGAAGTAGTCACAACTGACACTCCGGAGAGAAGCTTGCTAGCGTCTATTAAAAAGACTGGCGGTAGAAATAATACCGGTAAGATGACCATGCGTAATCGCGGTGGAGGTCACAAAAGAAGATACCGTGTAATTGATTTCAAAAGAGATAAGCATGACGTAACGGCTACAGTGAAAACAGTAGAATACGATCCAAACAGAAATGCGAGAATCGCTTTATTGGAATATGCTGATGGCGAAAAAAGATACATCATTGCTCCAACTGGAATTCAGGTTGGACAGCAAGTAGTGAGTGGTGAAAACGCTGCTCCAGAAATTGGTAATGCACTTTACTTGAAGACAGTGCCACTTGGTACTATCGTTCACAACATTGAGCTCAGCCCACGTCAAGGTGGTAAGATGGCGCGCAGTGCCGGAACTTACGGTCAATTGACTGCGAAAGAAGGTAAGTATGGTGTCATCAAGTTGCCAAGTGGAGAGGTGAGAATGGTATTGTTGACGTGTATGGCAACAATCGGAACTGTATCAAACTCTGATCACTCTCTTGAGAGAAGCGGTAAAGCTGGTAAGAGCAGATGGTTGGGTAGAAGACCAAGAGTAAGAGGTGTGGCTATGAACCCAGTAGATCACCCAATGGGAGGTGGTGAAGGTCGTTCATCAGGAGGACACCCAAGATCTAGAAAAGGCCTTCCATCAAAAGGATATAAAACTAGGTCCAAGACCAAGTTTTCTAATAAGTTTATCGTTGAGAAAAGAAAGAAATAATTAAGGCATGAGTAGATCGCTTAAAAAACCGCCATTCGTTCACTACAAACTCCAAAAGAGAGTTGATGAATCACAGTCTACTAATAAGAAGAGTGTGATCAAAACGTGGAGCAGAGCTTCGATGATCACACCAGACTTTGTTGGTTTGACGATCGCAGTGCATAATGGTAATAAATTCATTCCTGTATTTGTAACAGAGAACATGGTAGGTCATAAGCTAGGAGAGTTTGCTCCTACTAGAAATTTCCGTGGTCACTCTGGCAACAAAAAAGGTAAAAAGTAATTGATATAAGTCATGGGGAGTCGAAAGTCAAATATGGCCAATAACATACGCGAAGAGCGCAAAACGCAATACATGGCGAGTCTTCGTAACTGTCCTACATCACCTAGAAAGATGCGTTTAGTCGCTGATCTAGTGAGAGGAATGGATGTTACTAAAGCGTCAGCAGTATTGCAGTTTACAAAGAAGCACGCTGCGCGTGATTTAGAAAAGCTTTTGCGTTCAGCGATCTCGAATTTCGAGCAGAAATCAGGAGAGCGCTGGGAAGATGCAGATCTTTTCATCAAAGAAATATCTGTAGACGGAGGCCGTGTATTAAAAAGAATTCAACCAGCTCCTCAAGGAAGAGCATTCAGGGTTCGCAAACGTTCAAACCATGTGACTTTGGTATTAGGATCTGCTTCTGCAGCTGCTCCTAGCAAGAAAGAAACTTCAAAAGAAACAAAAGAAACAGTAGCTTAATGGGACAGAAGACTAATCCAATCGGCAATAGACTAGGTTTCATCCGAGGATGGGATTCTCAGTGGTATGGAGGCAAAAGATTTGCTGACAAGTTGGTAGAGGATCACAAGATTCGAGAGTATGTATATGCCCGTTTGAAGAATGCGAGCGTTTCTCACGTTGTTATCTCAAGAACCTTGAAGCTTGTTTCAGTAACGATCAACACTGCTCGTCCGGGAATCATTATTGGTAAAGGTGGGCAAGAGGTTGATAAATTGAAAGAAGAATTGAAGAAGCTTACCAAAAAGGAAGTTCAAATCAATATCTACGAGATCAAACGACCTGAGCTTGATGCAAAATTGGTTGCAGACTCTATCGCAAGACAAATTGAAGGAAGAATTTCGTTCAGAAGAGCAGCGAAGATGTCTATAGCTTCGACAATGAGAATGGGTGCTGAAGGCATCAAAGTGATGGTAAGTGGAAGATTGAATGGAGCGGAAATGGCAAGAACTGAACAGTACAAAGATGGTAGGACACCACTTCACACGTTCAGAGCTGAAATTGATTACGCCCTTGCTGAAGCTCAAACTACCTATGGTAAGATTGGTATCAAGGTATGGATCTGTAAAGGAGAAGTTTACGGAAAGAGAGATTTAACAATGACTGTCGGTTCTGGAACGCCAAACAAAGGTGGTGGTTCTGGTGCCGGAGGAAACAAGCCATCAGGTCCAAGAGGTGGAGGTAGAAGGAAGTCTAATTCATAAATTGATTTGAGAGATGTTATCACCAAGAAAAACTAAATATCGCAAGCAGCAGAAAGGTCGCATTAAGGGCAATGCTATGCGAGGAAACCAATTGGCTTTTGGAACATTTGGTATCAAATCATTAGATACAGGCCGTTTAACTTCAAGGCAAATCGAAGCAGCGCGTATTGCCGTTACTCGATTCATGAAGCGTGAAGGTCAGGTATGGATTAGAATATTTCCAGATACGCCAATCACTAAGAAACCAGCCGAAGTACGTATGGGTAAGGGTAAAGGAGCTCTTGACCATTGGGCGGCTAAAATTGAACCAGGAAGAGTTCTTTTCGAAATTGAAGGAGTGTCATTGGAAGTGGGAAGAGAAGCATTAAGATTAGCTGCTCAAAAGCTTCCACTAGTGACAAAGTTTGTTGTTCGAAGAGATTACACCGAAAATAATTAAGAGGCCATGAAGTCATCTGTAATAAGAGAAATGACAACTGAAGAAGTTCAGGATGCTTTGCTCAATGAAAGAGAGAGCTTGTCGAAAATGAAAATGCAACACGCTATTTCTCCGCTTGAAAACCCAATGGTTTTAAAGGAGAAAAGAAAAGATGTTTCAAGACTTCTAACCGAATTGACTAAAAGGTCTAAAGAAGCTCAACAATAAGATATCATGTCAGAAAGAAATTTAAGAAAAGAGCGAATTGGTGTGGTTACCAGTAACTTGATGGATAAGTCTATCGTAGTTACCGTGTCGCGCAAAATGATGCACCCTAAGTACGGGAAGTTCGTTAACGTGTCAAAGAAGTTCATGGCACACGATGAAAAGAACGAATGTGGAATTGGTGACTCAGTTCGCATTATGGAAATCCGTCCGCTCAGCAAGCGTAAGCGCTGGAGATTAGTTGAGATTGTAGAAAAAGCTAAATAAGATTTAAAGATGTTACAGCAGGAGTCACGAATGAAAGTTGCCGATAATAGCGGAGCCAAAGAGGTTCTGTGTATTCGGGTACTTGGAGGAACAAAAAGAAGATACGCAAGTATTGGTGATACCGTAGTTGTTTCCGTGAAGGAGGCAATGCCCTCAGGAAATATTAAAAAGGGAGCGGTGAGCCGAGCTGTTGTGGTTCGAACTAAGAAGGAAATAAGACGCGCAGATGGTTCTTATATCCGTTTTGATGAGAATGCTGTTGTTCTCTTGAATCAAGGAGGAGAAATGAGAGGAACACGAATCTTTGGCCCAGTTGCTAGAGAGTTACGTGAAAAACAATTCATGAAAATCGTTTCGTTGGCCCCTGAGGTTCTTTAAATTATAGAAGAAATGCAAAAGAAATTGCACATAAAAAAAGGTGATCAAGTAGTGGTTGTTTCCGGAAATGAAAAAGGAAAGAGCGGCAGAGTACTTGAGGTAAACCGTGATAAGATGAGAGCATTGGTTGAAGGATTGAACATGATTTCTGTTCACTCAAAGCCAAGTGCTGCCAATCCTGACGGTGGCATCGTAAAAAAAGAAGGCCCAATTCATATTTCTAACCTGCTGCATGCTGACCCAAAAGACGGAAAGCCTTGCAGAATTGGAAGAAAAGTAGATGAGTCTGGAGTAAAAGTTAGATATTCTAAAAGATCTGGGGAGGTAATCAAATGAGTGAATACACACCACGACTGAAAAAGCAGTACAACGAAGAAATCGTTGGTGCTCTAAAAGAGAAGTTCCAGTATACCAGTGTTATGCAGGTGCCAAGACTTCTAAAAATTGTTTTGAACCAAGGGCTTGGTGATGCTACTGCCGATAAGAAAGTTATCGAGAGCGCAGTGCATGAGATGGGATTGATCTCAGGTCAAAAGGCAATCGCAACCTATGCTAAGAAAGACATTTCAAACTTTAAGTTGAGAAAAGGAATGCCTATTGGAGCAAAGGTTACGCTGCGAGGAGACATGATGTATGAATTTTTGGACAGATTCATTTCTGTTTCTCTTCCTAGAACACGGGACTTCAGAGGAATCAGCCCTAAAGGATTCGACAAAAGAGGAAATTACAATTTGGGTATAACAGAGCAGATCATATTCCCAGAAATTGATATTGATAAAATTGTCAGAGTAACAGGTATGGATATCACATTTGTGACATCTGCCAACACTGACGAAGAAGGTTTTGAATTATTAAAAGCATTTGGATTACCATTCAAAAAATAAGTTATGGCAAAGGAATCAATGAAAGCCAGAGAGCGCAAACGTCAACAAATGGTTGATAGATATGCTGAGAAGCGCGCTCAGTTAAAAGCAGAAGGAAAGTGGGAGGAGCTTCAAAAGCTACCTAAGAACTCATCTTCTGTAAGACTACACAATAGATGTCAATTGACAGGTCGACCAAGAGGTTATATGCGTCAATTTGGGATTTCAAGAGTGTTGTTCCGTGAAATGGCGAATCAAGGTTTGATTCCTGGAGTATCAAAAGCAAGTTGGTAATTCAAGATTAAAGAAAGAAGAAAAAATGGTTGTTACTGATCCAATAGCAGATTACCTTACAAGGTTGAGAAACGCAATTAGCGCTAATCATCGTGTGGTTGACATTCCTGCATCGAACATTAAGAAAGAGATGACTAAAATTCTCTTTGAAAAGGGATACATCCTCAATTATAAGTTTGAAGAGGTAGGGCCTCAAGGAAACATAAAGATTGCCTTGAAATATGATAAGGTAACGAAGTCTTCTGCCATTAAAGGTTTGAAGAGAATTAGTAAGCCAGGTTTACGTAAGTATACTGGATCTGACAACTTACCTCGCGTTTTGAATGGTTTAGGTATCGCAATTCTTTCTACATCGAAAGGGTTAATGAGCGATAAAGAAGCTCGTCAAGACAAAGTAGGAGGAGAAGTATTGTGTTACGTCTATTAAAAGATTGAATAATGTCACGAATTGGAAAAGCACCGATAACAATTCCTTCTGGAGTTGAAGTTAAGATGGATGGAAACACCATTCATGTTAAAGGATCGAAAGGAGAATTGAAGCAAGAAATTGATAGCTGTATTTCGGTTACAATTGCGGATAACGTCATTACCTTTGCACGCGAAAATGATCACAAGGATCAGCGCTCAAAGCATGGATTGTATCGTTCGTTAGTGAGCAATATGATCGAAGGCGTTTCGAATGGTTTTGTCATCAAGCAAGAATTGGTTGGTGTGGGATACAGAGCTGCCGTTCAAGGACAAAAACTTGAATTGTCTCTCGGTTATTCTCACAACGTTTTGTTTGAAATCCCATCTGAAGTATCAGTGAAAGCTGAACAAGAAAGAGGAAAGAACCCAATCGTGACGTTTGAATCTCACGACAAGCAGTTGATCGGACAAGTTGCTGCTAAATTGAGATCATTAAGAAAACCTGAACCGTACAAAGGAAAAGGTATTCGTTTCGTTGGTGAACAGATTAGAAGAAAAGCCGGTAAGTCGGCCGCTAAAAAATAAGTAGTAAGAATGGCACTTAGCAAATTACAAAGGAGAACGCGAATTAAGAAGCGTATCCGTAAGAATATTACAGGAACTACTGAGGCCCCGAGGTTGACGGTGTTCAGAAGTAACAAAGAAATTTACGCCCAAATCATCAATGATTTGGATGGAAAGACTTTAGCCGCTGCATCATCGTTGGGTGATAAGTCAACCAAAGGAGTTTCTAAGATCGAACAGGCTTCTTTGATTGGAAAGAAGATAGCCGAAGTAGCTGCGGCTGCTGGTGTTAGTACTGTAGTATTCGATCGTAATGGCTATTTGTATCACGGACGTGTTAAAGCTTTGGCTGAGGCAGCGCGTGAGAATGGATTAAAATTCTAAGAGCAACCAAGATGGCAAGCGAAAACATTAAGAGAGTAAAATCAAGCGAGATCGAGTTAAAAGACCGTCTTGTTGAAGTAAGAAGAGTAACGAAAGTTACCAAAGGTGGTCGTGCTTTTGGTTTCTCAGCAGTAGTTGTTGTTGGAAATGAGAATGGCGTGGTAGGTCATGGTCTTGGTAAGGCTAAAGAAGCTACAAGTGCTATTGAAAAAGCCATCGATGACGCTAAGAAAAATTTAATCAAAGTGCCTATTCAAGGTGGAACTGTTCCACACGAGCAATTGGGTCGTTTTGGTGGAGCATTCATCTTTTTAAAGCCTGCATCTCATGGTACCGGAGTAATTGCTGGTGGTGCGATGCGTGCAGTTTTGGAGAGTGTTGGAATTACTGACGTTTTGGCGAAGTCAAAAGGATCATCGAATCCAGCAAACGTGGTGAAAGCTACAATTGAGGCATTAACTCAATTGCGAGATGCCAATACTGTTGCTCGTCAGAGAGGAGTTAATCTTGATACAGTTTTCAACGGATAAGAAGATATGGAAAAGTTAAAATTGACATTGGTTCGTTCAACCATCAAGAGACCGGGGGATCAAAAAGCAACAGTTGCTGCACTTGGTCTTAAGAAGATGAACTCTACAGTTGAAGTTGTGGGTACTCCACAAATCATGGGTATGATCAGCAAAGTGAACCATTTATTAAAAGTAGAAGACGTTAAATAATCCACAATTATGGACTTAAGTAATTTAAAACCTGCAAAAGGTTCTGTTAAGAAGAACAACAAGCGACTAGGTCGAGGCGAAGGTTCTGGTAGTGGAGGAACTGCGTCTCGTGGTCACAAAGGTGCCAAGTCAAGAAGCGGTTATTCTAAAAAGGTTGGTTTTGAGGGAGGTCAAATGCCACTTCAAAGACGTGTGCCTAAGTTTGGATTTAAAAACCCAAACAGAAAAGAGTTTCACGGTATCAATTTAGATACACTTCAGGCATTGGCTGATCAGTTCAAGACAACTGAAATTAATGCGGAGTTCCTAGTTGAGAAATCAATTGTAGGAAAGAAGGATTTGATTAAAGTGTTGGGCCGTGGAGAATTGAGTGCGAAACTGTCAGTTGAAGTTCACGCGTTTTCAAAAACTGCTAAGGAGGCCATTGAATCAAAAGGTGGATCTACAAAGATCATAGAATAAGCATGAAAAGATTTATAGAAACGCTTCAGAACATTTGGAAGATCGAGGATCTTAGGGTAAGAATATTGAACACCCTAGGTTTTCTATTGATCTATCGCTTGGGTGCCTTCGTGGTATTGCCAGGTGTTGATCCTGCTGTTTTGGGGGATGTTAATGGTGAGGCTTCTGGTATAGCAGCTCTGCTTAACATTTTTGCTGGTGGTGCATTCTCAAGAGCTTCTGTTTTTGCCCTTGGTATTATGCCTTATATTTCCGCTTCCATTGTGATGCAGCTTATGGGTATTGCCGTTCCGGCCATCCAAAAAATGCAGCGTGAAGGTGAAAGTGGACGAAGAAAAATCAACCAGTATACGCGTTTCTTAACCATTGGTATTACCGCTTTTCAAGCTCCAAGTTACATTTCAACCCAAATTCCTGCACAAGCGGTTGCTGGCGGGACAACTACATTTTGGTGGATAAGCACGATTGTTTTATTGATCACAGGAACTGTATTTGTAATGTGGTTGGGAGAAAAGATTACGGATAAAGGAATTGGAAATGGTATTTCTATGATCATCATGATCGGTATCATTGCGCAACTTCCAAGTTCATTCTTTTTCGAGATCGAGCAGAGAACAAGTGCTGGTGGTTTTGTTATGTTATTGATCGAACTTGTATTCCTGTTGCTGGTAACCATAGCTACTGTTGCTCTGGTGCAAGGTACTCGTAGAATACCTGTCAATTTTGCAAAGAAGGTAGTAGGTAATAAGCAATATGGAGGCGTAAGACAGTATATTCCTTTGAAAGTGAATGCAGCTGGAGTTATGCCGATCATTTTCGCTCAAGCGTTAATGTTCCTTCCTATTACCTTGGTGGGTTTCACAAGTTCTGATGCTGCGACTGGCTTTGCATCAGCATTTGCTGACATCACTGGGTTCTGGTACAATTTTGTGTTTTTTGTATTGATCATAGCATTCACGTACTTCTATACTGCGATTACGGTTAACCCGAATCAGATGGCCGAAGACTTGAAAAGAAATGGTGGTTTCATTCCCGGAGTGAAGCCAGGAAAGAAGACATCAGAGTTTTTGGATAACGTTCTTTCGAGAATTACACTTCCAGGCTCTATATTCTTGGGAATTGTTGCAATTTTGCCGGCTTTTGCGATGATCGCAGGTGTGTCGACAGGTTTTGCATACTTCTTCGGAGGTACGTCACTTTTGATTATGGTAGGGGTTATCTTGGATACACTGCAGCAAATTGAAAGTCATTTGTTGATGAGACATTATGATGGATTAATGAAATCCGGAAAAATAAAAGGCCGCTCTTCCTCCGCTTTTGGAATGGCAGGCTAAGAGAGATAGGTATGTTGAGAGGAAAAAGCGAAGAGGAAATTGAATTAGTTAGAGAGAGTTCTTTACTTGTTGGAAAAACTTTAGCAGAGGTAGCCTCCTTGGTAAGACCAGGGGTTACTCCTTTAGAATTGGATAAGCGAGCTTACGAGTTTATACATGATCATGGTGCAGTGCCAGGATTCTTAAACTATAATGGCTTTCCGAATAGTTTGTGCATATCTAAGAACGAAGCAGTAGTTCACGGTATTCCCGATAAAAAGGAAGTTGTAGATGGAGACATTCTATCTGTGGATTGTGGAGTTCTTATGAATGGTTACTATGGAGATTCAGCCTACACGTTTAAGGTAGGTGAGGTTTCAAAGGAAGTGGATGATTTGCTTGAAACCACTAAAAGGAGTTTAATGCTTGGAATTGAGCAAGCAGTTGCCGGTAATCGTGTTGGCGATATCGGTTTTGCTGTTCAACTTGAAGCAGAAAAAAATGGCTATGGTTTAGTGAGAGAGTTGGTAGGTCATGGTTTAGGTAAAAAATTGCACGAAGCTCCAGAAGTGCCAAATTTTGGTAAAAGAGGCAGAGGTCCAGTTTTAGTGGAGGGTTTGGTGATAGCAATTGAGCCAATGATTAACCTAGGAAAGAAGGAAGTGTCTCAATTGCGAGATGGATGGACAATTGTAACGGCTGATAGAAAACCTTCAGCCCATTATGAGCACACCATCGTTGTGAGAAAGGGAAAGGCAGAAGTGCTTTCAACATTTGAGTTCATAGAAGAAAAATTAAAAATAGAAGCATAGAAGAATATGGCAAAACAAGCGTCCATAGAACAAGACGGTACGATTACAGAGGCATTGTCGAACGCAATGTTTCGCGTAGAACTTGAGAATGGTCACGTAATTACTGCTCATATTTCTGGCAAGATGCGAATGCATTATATTAAAATATTACCTGGTGATAAGGTAAAGGTGGAGATGTCGCCTTATGACTTGTCAAAAGGAAGAATTACATACAGATACAAATAAAAGGCTGGATCATGAAAATAAGAGCATCCGTAAAAAAGAGATCTGCTGATGACAAGATCGTCAAGAGAAAAGGACGTGTTTATGTCATCAACAAGAAGAATCCGAAACACAAACAAAGACAAGGATAAAATTTTAAGATATGGCTCGTATAGCAGGTATAGATCTACCAAGAAATAAAAGAGGCGAAATCGGACTAACCTACATCTTTGGTATAGGACGTTCGAAGGCTCAAGAGATTTTGACAAAAGCAGGCATTGACTGGAGCAAGAAGGTCAGTGAATGGAATGATGATGAATTGGCTCTTGTAAGAGAATACATCAATCAAAATATCAAGGTAGAGGGTGCGCTTCGTTCAGAGGTCCAGCTGAACATAAAGCGCCTAATGGATATTGGTTGTTACAGAGGTGTTCGTCATAGAGTGGGCTTACCACTTCGTGGTCAGCGCACCAAGAATAACAGCCGCACTCGAAAAGGAAAAAGAAAGACTGTTGCCAATAAGAAGAAGGCAACGAAGTAATAATTAACTAGAATACGTTTTCCATGGCGAAGACTCAGACAAAAAAAAGGAAAGTAAAAGTAGACGCGTTAGGAGAAGCACACATCCACGCATCATTCAACAACATTATTGTTTCGTTGACCAATGCTAATGGTGATGTGATCTCTTGGTCATCTGCAGGAAAGATGGGTTTCCGAGGTTCCAAGAAGAATACTCCGTACGCTGCACAAATGTGCGCTCAGGACTGTGCTAAGGTAGCACATGAATCTGGCCTACGTAAAGTTAAAGTATACGTTAAAGGACCTGGTTCAGGTCGTGAAAGCGCAATCCGCAGTATCGCAAATATGGGTATTGAGGTGACCGAGATCAATGACGTAACTCCGCTACCACACAACGGTTGCAGACCATCCAAAAGAAGAAGAGTTTAATAATTAGAAGAAATGGCAAGATACACAGGACCCAAGTCTAAAATCGCAAGAAAGTTCCTCGATCCAATTTTCGGACCGGATAAGGCACTTGAGCGTAAGAATTACGGACCGGGAATGCACGGGCCTAACAAGCGAAGAATTAAACAGTCTGAATATGCAGTTCAGCTTCAAGAAAAGCAAAAGGCGAAGTATACTTACGGAATCCTTGAGCGTCAATTTTCTAATCTATTTGCTGAGGCTTCTAGAAGAAAAGGCATTACAGGTGAGAACCTTTTAATGCTGTGCGAATCAAGATTGGACAACACCGTATTTCGTTTGGGCATAGCTCCAACTCGAAGAGGAGCTCGTCAGTTGGTGTCTCACAGACATATTACAGTGAACGGTGAAATCGTGAATATTCCATCGTACCACTTACGGCCTGGTGACGTGATTGCAGTGAGAGAGAAGTCTAAATCTCTTGAAGCAGTTTCTAGCTCGGTGAGTGGAAGTTCAGTAAAGAACTATCCTTGGCTTGATTTTGATAAGGTAACCTTGTCTGGAACGTTTATCGTTGCTCCAACAAGAGATCAAATCCCGGAAAATATCCGCGAGCAATTGATAGTTGAATTGTATTCGAAATAATTAATTAACTCATTGTATCTGAGCAAAAATGTTTGAGGGTGCTCTTCTTCAAGCTAATCAAACGAAGACACTTAGATTCAATTAAAACTGAAGAAACATAATATGGCAATTTTAGATTTTCAAAGACCAGACAAGGTCATAATGATTCAGGCAGATGACTTCAAAGGTCAGTTTGAATTCCGTCCGCTAGAACCAGGATATGGCATTACGATAGGGAATGCCTTGAGAAGAATTTTATTGTCTTCTTTAGAGGGGTTCGCAATTACTTCAATTCGCATTGAAGGCGTTGATCACGAATTCAGCACTCTAAAAGGTGTTATCGAAGATGTGACTGAGATAGTTCTTAATCTTAAGGAAGTTCGCTTTAAGCAACAAATTAAAGAGGAAGATACAGAGAAGGTGCGCATTAAAGTGAGCGGTCAAGATAAGTTCACTGCTGGTGATATAGGAAAGTTCACTACTTCTTTTCAAGTGCTTAACCCTGATCACGTGATCTGTCATATGGATGAGTCAGTAACATTCGAAATGGAAGTTACTATCGGAAAAGGCCGTGGCTATGTTCCTTCAGAAGAGAACAAGACAGCGAATGCTGCACTTGGAACTATTTTCTTAGACTCAGTTTTCACGCCTATAAGAAACGTGAGATACACCATTGAAAACTATCGTGTTGAGCAAAAGACTGACTACGAGAAGCTGATCTTTGATATTGATTCTGATGGTTCCATCCATCCAAAAGAAGCATTGAAAGAAGCTGCTAAGATTTTGATTCATCACTTCATGCTTTTCAGTGACGAGCGCATAACGCTTGATCAAGTGGAGAAGAAAGCTGAGGAGGAATTGGATGAGAATACGCTTCACATGCGCCAACTTTTAAAGACTAAGCTGGTAGATATGGACCTTTCGGTTCGTGCACTGAACTGTCTTAAAGCTGCTGACGTAGAAACGTTAGGAGATCTTGTAACTTTCGAGAAGAACGACCTACTTAAGTTTAGAAATTTTGGTAAGAAATCTCTTACTGAATTAGAAGACTTAGTTCAAGTTAAGGGTCTACATTTCGGAATGAACGTAGGAAAATATTTGTTAGAAAAGGAATAAGAACGCTTGATACTTGAGCAATGAGAAATCGTAATAAAATCAATCAATTAGGTAGAACTTCTTCGCATCGTGAGGCGTTGATGATGAACCTTGCTAACGCCTTGATTACGCACAAGCGTATAACAACAACGTTGGCTAAAGCAAAAGCGCTTCGAGGGTACGTAGAGCCTTTGATCACAAAGTCGAAGAACGATACTACGCACTGTAGAAGATTAGTTTTTAGTCAGCTTCAAAGCAAAGAGGCAGTTACTGAATTGTTCAGAGAGGTTGCACCGAAAATTGCGGAACGTCCAGGAGGTTACACTCGAATCATAAAAACAGGTTTTAGATCAGGTGACTCTGCTGAAATGTGTATGATTGAATTGGTTGATTTCAATGAAGTTTATACTTCAGAGTCTTCTACTGCAACGAAGAAAACAAGAAGGTCTAGAAGAGGAAGTGGTTCATCCACTGCCAAAACTGAAACCAAGTCAACTCCAAAAGCAGAAACTACTCCAGTAGCGGAAGCAGAGGTTGAAGTGAAGGAAGAAGCAAAAGCCGAAGAACCTCAACAAGCTCCAAAGGCTGAATCGAAGGCGGAAGGAGATGAGAAAAAAGAAGATGACAAGTAATTGATGTTTCAAATTTGTTGAAAACACGAAGAGGATAGGGTAAACCTGTCCTCTTTTTTTTGCCTAAAAATTGACAATATTGCCTTATGAAATATAAACAAGGACAAGCTGCAGTTATCTTACTGGAAGACGGTACTCATTATTGGGGAAAGGCCGCTGGTTCAATCGGTACGACAACCGGTGAAATTGCCTTTAACACGGGGATGACCGGATATCAAGAAATTTTCACTGACCCATCCTATTTTGGTCAGATTCTTTTGATGACCCCTTCACACATTGGAAACTATGGAATACATGATGAAGAAGTGGAGTCTGAATCGGTAAAAATTGCCGGTTTGGTGTGTAAGAAATTCTCTCAGGTATTTTCAAGAACAGCTTCTGATGAGTCAATTCAAGCTTATTTCGAACGGCAAAATTTAGTCGGTATTTCTGATGTGGACACACGTGCTTTGGTGCGTCATATCCGAGATAAGGGTGCAATGAATGCCATTATCTCGAGTGAGATATTGGATTTGGATGAATTGAAATCAAAGTTGTCCAAAGTTCCAAGCATGGCAGGTTTAGAGCTGTCGTCAAAGGTTTGTACCAAAGAAGTCTTTGAATTTGGTGATCCAACAGCTGAATTCAAAGTGTCTGTATTGGATTTTGGCATTAAAACCAATATTCTTCGTTGTTTGAGTGAGCGAGGTTGCTATTTGAAAGTGTTTCCGATGGACTCTACAGTGGAAGAAATTACTGCATGGAACCCAGATGGCATCATGTTGAGCAATGGGCCTGGAGATCCCTCTGCGATGAGTGATTCGATTGAGTTAATTCAAGGACTGGTAGAAACGAACATTCCAATGTTCGGAATATGCCTTGGACACCAATTATTGGCACTTGCTTCAGGATTGACAACATACAAAATGCACAATGGGCATCGAGGAATCAATCATCCTATTTTGAATATTGCTACAGGCAAATGCGAAATCACATCACAAAACCATGGTTTTGTTGTTGATAGGAAAGCGGCCGAAAAGCGTGATGATATTGAAATCACGCACATTCATTTAAATGATGAAACACTTGCAGGTATTAGAATTAAAAACAAAAATGCATTTTCAGTGCAGTATCATCCTGAATCTTCTGCGGGTCCGCATGATTCGCGCTATTTATTTGATGATTTTGTACGATTGATCAGAAGTGTAAAGAACCAAACAATAGAAGCATAGTTATGAGTTATATATCACAGATTCTTACACGTGAAATTTTAGATTCTAGAGGTAATCCTACGGTTGAAGTTGATGTAATTCTTGAAACTGGAATTGTTGGCACAGCCGCTGTGCCTTCTGGGGCGTCAACAGGTGTTCATGAAGCCGTTGAGCTCAGAGACGGGGATTCTTCAAGATACATGGGTAAAGGAGTTCTTAAAGCAGTTCAAAATGTGCGAGAGGTTCTTGCCAAAGAATTGACTGGTGCATTTGTGTCAAGTCAAGGAGCCATTGATCAATTGATGATTTCAATGGATGCAACGCCAAATAAGGCGAATTTGGGTGCAAATGCGATACTTGCCGTCTCAATGGCCATTGCAAAAGCTGCCGCTCAAGACCATGGAATGCCATTGTACCGATATATAGGCGGTGTGAATGCAAACGTGTTGCCCATTCCAATGATGAATATCTTAAATGGAGGAGCACATGCAGACAATAAAATAGACTTCCAGGAATTTATGATTATGCCAGTTGGCGCTGATCGTTTCAGTGAATCTTTGAGAATGGGTACTGAAGTGTTTCACCATTTGAAGAAGGTTTTGCAAAAAGATGGATTTTCAACCAACGTTGGAGACGAGGGAGGTTTTGCTCCAAACCTAGGTAGCAATCAGCAAGCAATAGAATACGTTTTGCGTGCTATAGAATCAGCGGGATACAGGCCAGGTGAAGACATCTTCATTACGATGGACGCAGCAAGCAGCGAATTTTTTGATGAAAAGAAGAATAGATACGTTTTCAAGAAAAGTTCGGGAGAAGAATTAGAACCTGAGGCAATGGTAGATTTTTGGAAGCAATGGTCAGCCAAGTATCCAATTATTTCCATCGAAGACGGAATGGCTGAAGACGATTGGGCAGGATGGAAAAAACTTACCGAAGTCATTGGCAATAAAGTGCAACTTGTAGGGGATGATTTATTTGTTACCAATACCGCGCGCTTACAGAAAGGAATTGACGAGAATATAGCCAATTCCATTTTGGTGAAAGTCAATCAGATCGGTACACTTACTGAAACCATTGACGCTGTTTCATTGGCTCATTTGAATTCTTACACCTCTATTATGAGTCATAGAAGTGGCGAAACTGAGGATACAACTATAGCGGATTTAGCTGTCGCGCTATCCACTGGACAGATAAAAACAGGTTCAGCGTCTAGAAGCGATCGTATTGCCAAATACAATAGATTACTTAGAATCGAAGAAGAGCTTGGTTCAAGCGCACGATTTATTGGCAGAAATTTCAAGTTCATATAGTGAACCTTGTTTGTAATTTGAGTGTTTGGGTATTACTTTCGTGAGCCTTCGATGTGAAGGGGATTTACAATAACAAGAAAAAAAATAGAGAAGATGTCAGATTTTGCAGAATTACACTTTGAAGGAGAGGTGTATAAGCTTCCAGTAGTTGAAGGCACTGAGAATGAAAAAGCGCTTGACATCTCTAAATTGAGAGGTCAATCAGGCTTGATAACAATTGATCCTGGTTATAAGAATACGGGGTCTACTGAAAGTGCAATCACTTTTCTAGACGGTGAAAAAGGGATTCTGCGATATAGGGGATATCCTATTGAGCAGTTGGCTGAAAAATCGTCTTTTCTTGAAGTAGCGTACTTGATCATTTATGGTGAGCTGCCTAATGCTGAGGAGTTAAAGAAGTGGGAAACAGAAATCACTTACCATACGCTAATTCATGAGGATTTCAAAGTTTTGCTTGAGGGCTTCCCATCTAATGCCCATCCAATGGGTGTGCTTTCTTCATGTGTTACTGCACTTACAGCCTTTTATCCCGATTCATTAGATCCAGTTAGATCTAAAGATGAGGTGAGAATTAGCATTGTTCGGTTGATGGCGAAACTTCCAACTTTAGCCTCTTGGGCCTATAAGAATGAAATTGGCCAGCCATTGTTGTATCCAAAGAATAACTTGGACTATGCAAGCAATTTTTTGAGGATGATGTTTGCTACTCCAGCTGAAGACTTCACACCAGATCCTGTTGTTGTAAGTGCCTTGAATACATTGTTGATTCTTCATGCTGATCACGAGCAGAATTGCTCTACAAGCACAGTGCGTATTGTTGGGTCTTCTCATGCGAGTTTATACGCATCAGTTTCAGCTGGTATTAACGCGCTGTGGGGTCCGCTTCACGGAGGTGCAAACCAGGCTGTGATTGAAATGTTGGAGGCGATTAAGGCAGATGGAGGCGATGCTGACAAGTATTTAGCCAAAGCGAAGGACAAGGATGATCCTTTCAGATTGATGGGATTTGGTCACAGGGTATACAAGAACTTTGACCCAAGGGCTAGAATCATTAAAAAAGCTGCGGATGACGTTCTTGGTAAGTTAGGAGTGAATGATCCAATCTTAGAGATTGCAAAGAAATTGGAGGAAGCAGCCTTAGTTGACCCTTATTTCGTTGAGAGAAAGCTTTATCCAAACGTTGACTTCTATTCAGGAATCATTTACCGTGCATTGGGTATTCCAACCAACATGTTTACGGTGATGTTTGCCTTAGGAAGGCTTCCAGGATGGATTGGTCAATGGAAAGAAATGCGCGAGAATAATGAGCCGATTGGGCGTCCTCGCCAAGTGTACACAGGTAAAAACCAGAGAGATTATCGCGATATTTCCAAGCGCTAATCGAATAATAGATAATTCAACAAAAAATGCTCCTGCACTTACTGGAGCATTTTTTTTGTTCAATCTAAGCCCTAGTGAATAGATAAATGATCCAATTTTATCGGTTTTACGACACCAGTTTAGATGTGAGCGAAGCCAAATTAAACAAGCATAAAAAAGCCCCATGGAATTCCATGGGGCTTTTCAATATCTAAAGAATTGAGTGCTTAAGCTACAATCGCTTTTTGCGTTAAATCTTTGATTTTCTCAGCCTCTTCCTGGGCTAATTCTGCGTCAACAAGAATTCTACCGCTGTGCTCATCTGTAATGATTTTCTTACGTGAAGCAATATCAAGCTGTCTTTGAGGTGGAATTTTGATAAAAGAACCTCCCGAAGAACCTCTTTCAACAGGAACTACCGCAAGACCGTTTTTCACACTTCCTCGGATTCTGTTGTAAGCAGAGAAAAGGCGCTCTTCAATGCTATCTGCGGCTTCTTTTGATGCAGAAACAAGAGCTTTTTCTTCTTTCTCTGTTTCTTTCACAATGCTGTCTAGTTCCGCTTTTTTATGCTCAAGATCCTTCTTTCGCTCATTTAAGTTCGTCTCAGCAATTGCCATGACTTCTTTTTTCTGAATAATCAGCGCTTCAAATTCCTTCATGCGCTTCTCAGAAAGCTGAATCTCCAATGTTTGGTATTCAATTTCTTTGGATAAAGAATCAAATTCTCTATTGTTTCGTACATTTTTCTGCTGCTCTTCATATTTCTTGATCAAATCGCTTGATTCAAGAATAGCATTCTTTCTTTCAGAAACTTTATGCTCTAAATCCTCCAATTCTGTTTGAAGATTATTCGACCTTGTTTGTAAACCTTCAATTTCATTTTGAAGATCTTCTACTTCGAGAGGAAGCTCACCTCTCACTGTTCTGATTTTATCAATTGCAGAATCAATCAGCTGAAGACGGTATAATGCCCTTAGCTTTTCTTCTACTGATACGTCCTTCGCGCTTTTTTTTGTCGCCATATATTATGAAATGAAATAATGTACAGGGTTTGTTTTTACCTCTGACAAAAGGACGGCAAAGGTATGAAATTTTTTCTCCAATAATTGCTTCAATAATTCGGGTGTAAACTGCTCACTTTCAAAGTGTCCGATATCGCAGACAAGAATCTTGTTTTCTGCGTCAAAAAACTCATGGTATTTGAAGTCTCCAGTGATAAAAACATCGGCTTGTGCTTGCAAAGCGTTCGAAAGGAGAAAACTCCCAGCACCACCGCAAAATGCCACTTTTCTCACTGGATTACCGAGTAAATGAGTGTGACGAACCACCGAAAGCCCGAATACGCCAGATAGACGATTTAAAAATTCTAATTCTGAAGTAGGCTCCGCCAATTCGCCAATCATGCCTGCACCAATGCGCTGATGGTCATTTTCTAAAGCAATTATATCAAAAGCGGGTTCCTCATATGGATGCTCATTTTTGAGAGCGTCTAATACTACTGATTTTAAATGCTCAGTAAAGTCGATTTCAATTTTCACTTCGTTTTCCAAGTGTTGCGATCCTTTTTCACCCACATGTGGATTGGTATTATCTCCTGCTAAAAAAGTTCCCGTTCCCTCGACATTGAAACTGCATTGGCTGTAGTCACCAATGTGACCACCACCGGCATTGAATATCGCTTGTCTTACTGATTCAGCACTACCCTTCGGAACATAAGTTTGAAGTTTGTACAGAACCCCATCTTTGGGAGCGAGCATGCGCAAATTTTTCAATGAAAGCTTCTCTCCGATCATTCGATTTACACCTTGCCAACTATGGTCCAAATTGGTATGAATCGCATAAATGGCAATGTCATTCTTAATGGCTTTGATTATTGTTCGCTCCACATAATTTTTACCGGTCAATGACTTTAAACCCTTAAATACAATGGGGTGATGTGCAATGATTAATTCGCAGTTTTTGGCTATCGCTTCTGAAACAACATCTTCTGTACAGTCTAAGGTGCATAAAACGGAATTCACCTTTTGGTTGGGTTCTCCGCAAATTAGCCTAGAATTGTCATACGATTCTTGATATGCACTGGGTGCTATGTGCTCTAAATATTCTATAATGTTATGAATGGTCATATTCGTTTAAAATTGACGGCTAATGGCCGATAAAGATAATAGGAGAAGCTACCTTTGCTTGGTGAAATTTCTTCTCAGTCCAATTGCCCTTTTATATGCATTGATTGTTGTGCTCCGAAACTTGTGTTTTGACTTTGGTCTATTAAAAAGCACATCTTTTGATTTTCCTGTAATTGCAGTTGGCAATTTGCGGGTAGGAGGAACGGGCAAAACACCTATGGTCAGCTACCTTTTAATGATGCTGCAGAAGCGCTTCAATGTTGCAATATTGAGTCGAGGATATGGTCGAAAAACCAAAGGATTTTTAATGGCCATTGAGAATTCTACCGCAGAACAAATTGGAGATGAACCCAAGCTGATTCGATCTTTATTTCAAGATGTAACCGTGGCCGTAGATGAAAAACGCGTACGTGGGATTGAAAGATTAAGGAGCATTGAAAGTGATAATGGTCCAGAAATAATTCTACTTGATGATGCCATGCAACATAGGTCTGTTAATCCTGGTTTTTTACTTCTTTTAACGGCCTACAATAAGTTGTTTGTAAATGACTATATCCTTCCGATTGGCAGACTTAGAGAACCGAAATCCTCAGCAAAAAGGGCACATGCGATCGTTGTAACTAAATGTCCGCCAGCCCTTTCTAATGCTGAAAGGCAGCAAATAGAAAAGCGGATTGCCTCGCACTCAAACGCTCCGATATTTTTTGCTTTTGAAGATTATAAGGGTATTCGACCATTGAACACAACGGCCGGAGAAATCACTTTGCACGATTTAAAGCATTATTCAGCAGTGCTTATCTCAGGATTAGCCGATCCATCAAACCTCGAGCGATGGGCAAAAAGGAATGCGCAGGAAATAGAGCATATCGCATTCAAAGACCACCATTGGTTTTCTGATGATGATCTTGACATGATTGTATCCGTCTTTGTTAGAATGAAAGCTGAAAAAAAGCTATTGTTAACAACAGAAAAAGATGCGGTTCGCCTTAACAAATTGTTTCAAAATAAGAAATTCGCAGATCTTCCGATGTATGCCATTCAGCACGAAATGAGCTTCTTTGAGGAGGATCAGGTTCCATTTGAAAAAAAGATCAATGACTTTATCAGTTCGTATTCAGCAGACAAGTGATTTTATTCAAAGTAGATTCAATCTGCATAACCCGATAGGCATCATTTTGGGCACTGGATTGGGTGGTTTTGTAAATGAAATTGATGTCAAAGCCGAGATTCCGTATTCGGATATACCTCACTTTCCTCAGAGCACCGTTGAGGGCCACGATGGAAAATTGATTTATGGAGTACTTGCTGGAAAAATGGTGCTCGCCTTGAAGGGGCGCTTTCATTTTTACGAGGGATACAATATGCAGGAAGTGGTTTATCCCATTCGAGTAATGGCTCGTTTAGGCGTAAATAGCTTGATTCTTTCCAATGCAAGCGGAGGTGTTAATCCTTCATTTAAGGTTGGAGATATTATGCTCATCAATGACCATATCAATCTGTTTCCATCCAATCCTTTGATTGGTCCGAATGATGATGCGATGGGGCCACGTTTTCCAGATATGTCCGAACCATACGATAGATCGTTTATTCAAAAGTTGAAAGCAGCAGCAAAAACTGAGTCAATAGAATTACGAGAAGGTGTTTACGCTGGTGTTTCAGGTCCATGTTTCGAGACACCGGCCGAATACAAATACTTACGAATTATAGGTGCTGACGCTGTGGGAATGAGCACTGTACCTGAAACCATCGCAGCAAAGCATCTTGGAATGAAAGTCGCTGCACTTTCCGTAATCACTGACCTCGGAATAGAAGATGTGGTAGAGGAAGTGAGTCATGAAGAGGTTCAAAAAGCCGCGAATGAAGCCGAACCAAAGATGAGTGCCATTGTGAAATCATTTCTCGCAGGAATCTAATAGCACCTTAACTTTGCCAGCCATGAACATTAGCCAAGAAATTATAGATCAATATCAAGCTGTTATTGGTTTGGAAGTGCACGCCCAATTATTGACAAAGTCGAAGGCGTTTTCATCGGATAGAAATGAGTATGGCAATATGCCTAATTCCAACACCAGTCCAATCAGCTTAGGGCATCCAGGTACACTTCCTGTATTAAATGAAAAATCGGCTGAATTCGCAGTTAGATTAGGCTTGGCGTGCAATTGTAGCATCAGAGAACACAATGAATTTGCACGAAAAAATTATTTCTATGCAGACCTTCCCAAAGGATACCAAATCACACAGGATACCACTCCAATATGCACGGGTGGTTTCATCACCATTAAAACTGCAGATGGAAAAGAAAAGAAGGTTGGGTTGACAAGAATTCATATGGAAGAGGATTCAGGCAAAAGCATCCACGACTTATCACCTTTCGAAACCCTGATTGACCTTAATAGGGCGGGAGTTCCACTGCTCGAAATAGTTTCTGAGCCAGATATGTCAACTGCCGATGAAGCATATGCATACCTCACTGAGATAAGAAAACTTGTTCGCTACCTCGAGATTTGCGATGGCAATATGGAAGAGGGTAGTTTGCGTTGCGATGCGAACGTTTCCGTAATGAAAAAAGGCAGTTATGTTTATGGTACAAGAGTGGAAATTAAGAACCTCAATAGTATCAGGAATGTCAAGCGCGCCATCGAGTTTGAAATACTTCGCCATATTTCGTTGCTTGAAACTGGAGGCGAGATTAAAAAGGCCACGCTGACTTTTAATGCAGCCACTGGTGAAACGGCAATGATGCGAACAAAGGAAGAAGCGGATGATTATCGCTATTTCCCTGAGCCTGATTTGCAGCCGCTCACCATTACTTCCGATTATATTGAAAGCATTAAATCGACCCTTCCACCACTACCGAATGAATTGGTTAAGAAATACGTTGATGAGTTGCAATTGAGTGAATATGACGCTGCTGTTTTGACCGATGATAAACATTTCGCATTGTATTTTGAAGAGCTACTTAATCAAGTAAATAGTGCTAAAACAGCTGCAAACTGGATGATGGGTGAGGTAAAAGGCTACCTCAACGAAATGGCTATAGAGATTGATAAATTTGATTGTTCTCCAGAAAGGTTGGGCGAATTAATCAATATGGTGGACAGCGGTAAAATGGGACGTACGCTGGCTTCGCAACAACTCTTTCCATTGATCTTACAAAATCCGAATAAATCAGCAAATACATTAGCCGAAGAATATCAGCTGGTACAAGTTGGGAATGAAGATCAACTCCAAAACTGGATTCAACAAACCTTGGAGAAATATCCGGACAAGGTGGAGGAATACCGCAGTGGTAAAAAAGGTATTTTGGGCTTGTTTATGGGTGAGGTGATGCGCTTAAGTCAAGGTAAGGCCGATCCAAAAAAGACCAGTGAATTGGTTCAAAAAGCGTTAGAACAATAGATTAAAAAATTATGGCATTCAATAAGAATTTACTTTTCATCTTATCATTTGTTTTACTGGCAGTAGCCTGCTCCAATCAAAGTGGAGAAACCGAAGGTGAGTTGATTGAGGCTGGAGTAGATAATGCAAAGCAATCGTCTGCTAAAATATCTGGCACATTAAAGGGAGCTGCAAACGCAAATGTTTATTTGCAGGCGCTAGGTGCCACTAGTGTACTTGGAATTGATACCGTGAAAACAGACGAACAAGGGAATTTTTCATTTTCCTTTTCAATTTCATCTCCGGGTTATTACCGAATGGGTTTAACGGAACAAAACATGTGCGTATTGATAGTTTATCCGAACGATCATATTAAAATCAATGCTGAAGGGGCAAATATTTACAAAACATACAGTGTAGAAGGCTCCAAAGAAAGTAACGGATTGATCAAGTTGAACGTGATTTTAGCCGCTCGCGATTCCATCAATTTGGTGCTTCAAAAGGCTCAAATGACTAGAAATCAGCAATTGTTTCAGGAGGCAGTGGTGGTGTACAATCAAATCACTGAGGGTGTAGACGGGGAGATCAAAGCATTTATTACAAAAGATCCAGGATCTATGGCTTCATTAGCGGCCATTCAAAACTTGAGTATGGATAATGATTTTCAATACTTCAAGCAGGTGGTGGAAGCATTGAATGGAAAAGCAGACGGCAATGAATTCTATGAATCGGTTAAGATGCAAGTTCAGCAGCAAGGAAAATTGGCGATAGGTGCACCAGCTCCAGAAATTGCGCTCCCACAACCGAATGGAGAAGTATTGAAGCTTTCAGATTTGAAAGGACAGTATGTTCTCGTTGACTTTTGGGCTTCTTGGTGCGGTCCATGCAGAAAAGAGAATCCCAACGTAAAAAGGGTGTACGCGAAATATCATTCAAAAGGGTTTGAAATTTTAGGAGTATCGTTGGATAAAAATTCATCGGCTTGGCTCAATGCAATACAACAGGATGATTTGCAGTGGAAACATGTAAGTGATTTGAAATATTGGCAGTCGGAAGTAGTTCCAGAATACCAAATCAAAGGGATTCCGCTTACCTACTTGGTTGACCCTGAAGGCAACATCGCAGCTAAAAATCTGAGAGGAGCCTCACTAGATCAGAAATTAGCTGAAATTTTTGGTGAGTAAATCGATGAAGGCCACCGTCTTCGCATTGTTTTTATGTTCGATCAATCATCTTGTGGCCCAAGAGTATTGGCAGCAACAAGTTGATTATACCATTGAAGTAACGCTTGATGACTCAAACCATTTGCTGAATGGGTTTGAATCAATAGACTATCTGAACAAAAGTCCAGATACATTAGAATACCTCATTTTTCACCTGTGGCCTAAGGCTTATTCCAGAAAAAATTCTGCGTTAGCCAAACAACTCACGCGAATGGGTGAAACAGACCTCTACTTTGCGTCTTCAGATGAAATGGGGGATATGGATAGCTTGTCTTTTACCATAGACGGACTGCCATGTGTATGGAGTTACAACAAGAAATATCTTGATATCTGCACCCTTCAATTGGAAAGGCCATTGAATCCAGGCCAAAAAGTGAAGATTGAAACCCCTTTTCGAGTTAGAATTCCATCAGGAACTATCTCCAGACTTGGTCATTTGGGAGAAAGTTACCAGATAACACAATGGTATCCCAAACCTGCTGTTTATGATCGCACAGGTTGGCATGGAATGCCTTATTTAACCATTGGAGAGTTCTATTCTGAGTATGGATCTTACGATGTGAAAATTAGCCTACCCGATAATTATACTGTCGGAGCTACAGGTGATCTGCAGACGCAGAGTGAAATTGATCGCCTTGAATCTCTGAGTGATAAAACCAAGTCTTGGTTAGAAGACAGAAGGCTAGACTCACGTTGGAAGGAATTCTCCGATAACCTAGAATTTCCAACTAGCTCAAAGCAATTTAAAACCTTGCATTATAGACAAGAAAATGTTCACGATTTTGCTTGGTTTGCCGATAAGCGTTTTCATGTATTAAAAGGAAGCGTAGATCTGCACCATTCATCGAATAGCGTTGATGTTTGGACCATGTTTACCAATAAACACGCAAAACATTGGAGCCAGAGTATTGAGTACATGAAGGATGCCATTCACTATTATTCACTGTGGAATGGTGATTATCCCTACGCTCAAGCCACGGCTATCGATGGAACCATCAGCGCGGGAGGAGGAATGGAATATCCTAATGTGACCGTTATTGGTGACGCGCAGTCTGCTGTAACATTGGAAACGGTGATTATGCATGAGGTAGGACACAACTGGTTTTATGGTGTTTTAGGAAGCAACGAACGCGATTTTGCGTGGATGGATGAGGGTTTAAACAGCTACAATGAGCAGCGTTACCTCAGCACGAAATACCCAAATGGATATCTCTTTTTTGGTAACAGCTCGTCCAAACTATTCCAAAGGTTTGGGTTTTCTGACTATGGCATGAAAGACCTTCATTACTTCTCTTATCTTCTTTCAGCTCGAGCCAATAGCGATCAAGCACTTAGCATTTCGTCAGGAAACTATTCTGCCATCAATTACGGTACAATTGTATATTCAAAGAGTGCTGTTTTCTTTAATTATCTCAGGCATTATTTAGGAGATGAAAAGATGGATCGTGCGATGCAGGCTTACTTTGAGGCTTATAAATTCAAGCATCCGCAACCAGATGACTTTTTTATGATATTAGAAAAGGAAACGGAAGAAGATTTTTCATGGTTTCGACAAGACGTTTTGCAATCAACATCTAAGCTCGATTATAAAATTGGCAGGGTTCGAAAGCAAGATGGTATTCGTAAGCTTAAATTGAGCAATAGGGGCTACATCTCAGGGCCTGTTCAGATTGGCTTGTTTGAAGACGGAAAGTTGGATTCTACCTTTTGGATGAACGGCTTCAGAAATGATACCCTTATTCAAATCGACAATAACACAGACCGCGTAGAGATTGATCCCAATTGGATTATGCCGGAGATTAAACGAGACAATAACTACTCGAATCTTACGGGCTTATTTCCAAGAATAGAACCATTAGAGGTTTCATTTTTAGGGAAAATTGAGAACCCTAAAAAGAATCAAGTCTCTTGGACTCCCGCTTTTGCTTGGAACGTCCCCAATGGCTTTATGCTGGGAGTGAGTTTGTATAATTCGATTTTACCCGTAAAAAAATTCAATTACCTGATCACTCCTATGTATTCAATTCAAAGGAATCAAGTGGTTGGAGTTGGGGAGGCCTACTATATGCTAAAACCTACCTCATCGTCATTTGAGTCCATTGATTTAGGTTTGAAAGCCAAGCGCTTCGTTTATGATACTGCCTCAAATGTTGACCTCAATTTTACACGGATTGAACCATACCTGCGTTTTAATTTCCGACCGTCTAACTACAACGGATATTGGAGTCAGGAATTGACTTTGAGCGCTGTTTTTGTTCAAAGCGACGCAATGAATGGAACGCAGAAAACAAGCAGCAATGAAGTTTTTAGTAGGGCGAATTACTCCGCAAAGTATAAGCATCCGGCTTTCAACACAAGTATTTCGGGAGATGTTGAGTTCTTCGATGAATTCCTGAAAGCTTCCCTTGAAGTAAATAACAGATGGAGGGTCACTGAAGATCTTCAATTGTGCTCAAGGTTATTTGGTGGGCATTTCCTTTTTAACAACGCTGTCGACCCGAAATATAATTGGCGAATGGATGGTCAAACTGGTCGCAACGACTATGCTTTTGATGCGATGTTGTTTGACCGGTCACGATCAAGTGCAGTATTTGGAAATCAGTATGTTGCAACGCATGGCGGATTTAAACTTCCAACAACCAATGGCAGTTCAAATGCGAGCTTACTTTCATACAATGCTGAGTTGAGCTATGGTAAAGTTCCCATTGGAGTGTTTGGTGATCATGGCTATACGAGCAACAATACGCTCGTTGCTGACGGAGGATTATACATTAGGTTTATACAGGATGTTTTTAAGGTTTATTTTCCGTTGCTATATTCATCCAATATTCAATCAGAAATTGACGCCAATGGTTATAATTTGGGCGATCTGGTGCGCTTTCAGATTGATTTTAATAAACTCAATATATTGGACTTTAGACGTAATTTAGGCATTTGAAAAGTCAAGGATCAAATATTTACTTCGCTTCAGATTTCCATTTGAATTCTTTTGCCGATCGAGCTAAGCCTCACCAGCGAGAAAAAAAGATCGTTCGTTGGCTCGATTCCATAATTGATGATTGTGCTGAACTCTACCTATTAGGCGACATATTTGACTTTTGGTTTGAATACAAGCATGTAGTACCCAAAGGAGGGATAAGGCTATTGGGTAAGTTGGCAGAGTTCGGAGATCGAGGAATTCCAATTCACATTTTTACCGGCAATCATGACGTTTGGATGTTCGGTTATTTTACGGATGAATTCGGTGCAATAATCCATAAGAAGGCCATCATCAAAGAATGGAATGGAAAGCGATTTATGATTGGACACGGAGATGGATTGGGACCTGGCGATCATGGGTATAAATTGATTAAGTCGATTTTTACCAATCAACTTGCACAGCGCTTGTTTGCATTTTTACACCCGTTTATTGGCGTGTCATTAGCAACATTTTTTTCGAAAATGAGCAGGGAGTCAACTGGTCATAAAGACCAGATTTTTCTTGGCGATAAGGAATACCTCATTCAGTATATTAAGATGATTCAACAAAATGAACATTTTGACTTTTTCATTTTTGGTCATCGCCACTTGGTCATTGATGAAAACGTAGAAGGCGCTAAGTACCTTAATCTTGGTGAATGGTTTTCAACATGCAATTATGCCAAATTCGATGGCAACGACCTTCATCTTCATGCTTTTGAAAGCTGATTCAGCTTGATCACAAGTTCTGCAAGTCGATTCGAGTATCCCCATTCATTGTCATACCAGCCCACAACCTTTACCATTCGTCCGAGAACAGAAGTTAGTTGTGCGTCAAAAATTGAAGAGTGTGGATTGTCTATGATGTCCCTTGAAACAATGGGGTCTGTAGTATATTCCAATACTCCCTTTAAATCGCCTAAAGAGGCAGCTTTAAAGGCAGCATTAATTTCATCAACTTGTGCATCTGCATTGAGCATGCACGTAAGGTCTGTCAATGAACCGTTTGGAACAGGTACCCTTATACCTGCACCTCCAATGTGCCCTTCCAATTCGGGAAAAATTTTGGATAGTGCTTTTGCTGCTCCTGTAGTAGTCGGAACTATGCTCTCTGCCGCGGCTCTGCCTCTTCGCCAATCTTTGTGAGGAGCATCATGCAAACGTTGGTCAGAAGTATACGAATGCACAGTAGAAATGTATGCCTCTTCGATTCCCCAATTTTCTAGTAGAACCTTTAAAAGTGGTGCAGCGCTGTTCGTTGTACACGATGCATTTGATACAATTACGTCCTCCTTTGTCAGTAAATGATCGTTTACACCTAGCACAATGGACTTTGTCTCAGCATCATCAGCTGGCGCAGAAATGAGGACTTTTCGCGCCCCAGCATCGATGTGTTGTTGGGCAAGCTTTTGCGATTTAAATTGACCTGTTGCTTCAATAACATAGTCAATATTCATTTGTTTCCAAGGTAGTTGTGACGGATCTTTCTCATTAAAGATCCTTATTGGAAAGCCATCAATGATTATTTCTGTTTTGCTAACAGCTATATGTCCTGGAAATTTACCGTGAACACTATCATACTTCAACAGGTGGGCAAGATTTTCCGAATCGGTTAAGTCATTTATAGCTACGATCTTCAGTTCTGGATGTTTCTGAACTACGCGTGTGAATGTTCTTCCAATCCTTCCAAAACCGTTAATCGCAATTCTCAGTTGCCCCATTATTCGTCTAGCTTAATTGATCAAAGGTATATTCGTAAATAAAAAAGGACTCCGAAAAAGGAGCCCTTTTAAATAACCTTAAGAAAGTTAATTTATTTAATCACTAAGAATTTAGCCGTTTCACGATTTCCTCCAGAAGTGATTGTTGCAAAGTAAGAACCCGATTTCATTGATTGTGTATTAAACGAAATTGTGTTCTGTCCGCTTCTTGAACGTTCAGTCCAACTCTTAACTTGGCGACCATTGATGTCGTAAATTACGATAGTTACCTGGTCTGTGTTTGCCGCTTCGAAAGAAATTTTTCCTTCCGCTTGAATCGGATTTGGGTAAATCTTGAAGTCAGATACGAATTTCTCAGAACTCGGTACATCTCCAAATTCTGGAGTTCCAACTAGCTTCTCTGAAGTTGATTGCCAAAAACCTCTTCCATGAGTTCCTACATATACTACACCAGAGTTAGAAGCTACTTCTCTTGACAGTTGTTGCTGTTTCAAAGCATAGGTGGGGACATAGCTTGCATCATTGTTCTCGTCACTCCATGTTACGCTTGTTGCAGTTATGTCTTCAGTAGCCCAAATTCCGAATTCTGTGCCCAACAACACCATGTTTGGATCGTTCAGGTTGAACTGGCAAGCGTATATCGGCATTGGAGCAAGGTCGCCATGAACGTTCTTAAATGTTGGAGTAGCCGATAACGCATTTTCAGAATATTGAACTCGGTTAGATCCTCCATATCCACCTGCAGACACAATCATTCTGTTGTTGTCATTTGGATCTAAATTGATACCCGTTATACCTCCAGCCCCTAGGTTCAAAATCGTTTCAACAGTCAACTTAGTATCTGCGTCTTCTTGGGTGTACACATCGTTCAATCCTGTGATTCTTCTTAACGTTCCTGATGAATTACCAACGAATGCGACATTTCCATCTTTTGATATTTCAACGAATGTTGGTGAACCAGATATTCCGGCAATACCAATTGCTGGAGGGGCTGTCTCTTGAGAATTGAGCACGTTTCTGTAAAAGCGAATTTCTCCGCCAGCTGTAGCAGCTCCTGTGCTGAAAAGATATGACTGAACAGGATCCTGAACTTTAATTGCGTCTCCAGGGTTCAAATCATTTTCGAGACGATGCTCAAACGTGTAAGCACCTTGTAGTGAATTTAAATTGTCACTTTCAAGGACGATGATCGAGTTTGCAGTAAATCGTTCATCATAACTTACAAAAACATTCGAATTTTCTGTAGGCGCAACATCAAATGTTACAGAAATATCAATGGAATTATCACCATTAAAAGTTACCGTTCCTTCACCATCACCAATAAGGCTTCCTGGGTTAGCAGGATCGATACTTAGTGTTTGTCCGCTAGATCGCACTTCAACGCTATTTTGAATCACTTTGGCAGATGCTTGCAAAGGAGAAAAGCTTTCATTGAAGTTTCGAATAATTCCATTACCGGTGGCAACTGCAATTTCAGTTCTCTCGAGAGAAAATACCACAGAATCCTTGCTTGATAGGTCATTGTTGTTCTCCCAAAGTCTAACTACAGTGTGGAATGGCCCTCCTGAATTCATGTCGCTGAAAAAAGAAAATGGAGGCTGGGTTTCAGTGCCGGCTGAAAGATCTGTTCTCACAACTAGCCCATTTTGGGATGAAGCAAATGCTATTGGGAAGTACTGAGAGGCGTCACTTAGAATTCCATCATTTCCAAAAACTTGATAGCCAATTAAGCCATCGTTTTCGTTGTCGCCTAATACGGCTAATGTTCCATTGTCTTGAGCACCACCTATAACTATGCCTCCACCATTGAAATGAGAAACGCCATAAAATTGAGTGGTAATGAAACCCTTGTTCAGACCTTGCCAAGAAGTCCCTCTATTCATCGTCATTGAAATTCCACCATCCGTGGTAACGTACAACCTTCTACTATCATTCGGGCTATTGTAGAAATAATGCTTGTCCGCATGCACATAAAATGGAAGAATGTCTTGGAAGGGCGGAGAACCACCTTCTGATGCAATTCTTGTCAGTGAACCGTCATATCTCCAAATGGTGATTCCTCCAATGTATAAGACATTTGGATCTTGAGCGGAAACTCCAATTGCCGCATCATAAACACCTTGACACCCACTGGTACTTCCACCTTGTCTCATAGGTTGAAAATCGTCATGTGGCTCTAAAAGCTTGGTAAAAGAAGCACCTCCGTTGGTAGATCTGTAGATAGCGCTCAAACATGCACTACCATCAATGAACATGATATAAACATAGTTTTCATCTCTTGGAGAAATTGCAATGCATGTGCGTGTACCAGAAGTTTGAAGTCCGCGATCTAAATTGGCATACACAAAATCTGACGTTGCATCTTCTTTAACAAAAACACGACCTCCATAGTAGCTGACAATTACTTTTCCATCTTTCAACACTGCCACATCAGCGCATTTGTCGTTAACTGCTGTATTAGGGTTATTTATGTCATTGAAAACTGGATTCTCCCATGTCACACCCCCGTCTTCTGAATACTGCAATCCTCTCTCCGTTGCTGCATAAATCTTTCCATCAGCTGTTGTTCTAATGCGATTTACAGCGATCCATGATTCTCCAGATTCTGTAAAGCGATTTCCTGGGGTGGTGCTCGTAAGATGTCGAAAAGTAACTCCTTCGTCTTCTGATACATAAATACCAAAGCCTGGCCAAGGAACCCTTGCAGTGTTGGCGAAAGCATCGAAACTACATCCGGTTCCCACGTATATTTTTTTGGAAATAGTATCCTGATGAATACTAGAAATCATAGCAGACGAAGAATCAAGGTTGTTGAATTGGCTGTGAGGCTGCCAGTTTCCACCGCCATTGTAGCTAACCCAAAGACCACCAGATACACCTCCTGAGTAGAGCGTGTCAGGCTTGCCTATCAATTCGATGATGGCTCGTGTGCGACCACCCACATTGTCTGGACCTCTCATCGCAAACTCGAGGCCAATTGACCCGGTTCTTGAGGCCCTCTTCTTCATCATGCTCATTGCATCAATGCGCGACATCGGGTTGTACTCCCCGGTGTTTACATCAACCTGCGCCCACTCCATGATGTTAGGCTCAGCTGCGTTATTCTTGTTTATCCGTTCAGAATATTGTTGATCTGAAGAATTGTAAAAGCCTGAAATTAAGGCTATGCCAATAATCGCGGCTATGCTGGGGAAAAGTATTTTTTTAATCATAATTCTGTTATTTCTCTGTTTCCAAAAACGAGGTGCAATTTATATAAAAATCAGCCGATCATTAAGACAAATTAAATCGAAGAGTGTTCAAATTAGAAAACGGTTAAGTATCAAGGTTTTGTGGCATTGATTTAAAGAAACCTTCGGCCGAAATGGAAGGAAAGATAGAGCGTGACAAAGAATTGATCATTGTAGGTTCTTGCCAAAATTGGAATCTCCTTTCCGAATGCATCAAAGGTGGAACCCACCTCTAAGCTTTTAATGTCTTCATCGTTTCCTGAATACTCAAAGTTGAGGGAGAATTTTGTGTGAATGCCCGGATAAATTCGAGTTTCATCTACACCTAATAAATAAGAGGCTCTTCCATAAATGAAAGTATGACTACTATGCTTATCATAATCATAGCGTTCTGTGGCTTGAGTGCCAGAAGGATCGTTGTATAGTACGTTGACGTAGATGGGCTTTGCAAAAGCCAGTGTCGGACCAAACAGGAAAAAATAACTCACCCTAACACCTCGCTTCACCTCTTTGTCGTAAAGTGTTTTTTGCCAACCAAAAGAATTCCGCAAAAAGAATACAGAATTGATCTTTCCCTCAAAGTATGATTGGGTTCCGTTATCAATTTTGAATTGCTTCAGATGATTAACGTTCAGTAACTCCAGGTTGTAAATCTTGTTGGCGAAACCCGTTTGTCTCCAACCCCTTCTGTAATATGCTCCGTATCCTCTTGTGTGAACGTAGCCACCATACATGTTCATTGTTCTGTAAAACCCCCTTTTTTCAATTGGGTTTCCAGCATCTTTTTGGGCTAATAGCGAATAAGAAGTCCCCGAAAGAAAAAGAATGAATAATATGTACTTCAGAATGTTGTGCACGAAACCAAAAATATCAATTAAAAATTCGGATCAGCCCAAATCTTTGCACATGATCTCCTAAACTTTCAATTCAGCTGATCGCTCTATAAAATAAAGTCTTTTGAAGAAATAATGTTCATTGTCGAACACATTTGATCAAAGAGCCTAGAAAGGGGATGATTATACTTTTAGCTCGACAGATTGTTTGGAGTCTACATTTCCGTATGCGGGGCACGTTTCGTACGTCTTACATGAACTAACAGAAGCGGCTAACAGAAGAAGAGCAAATGCTATTAAGGTAATTTTTTTCATTTGATAGATGTTTCTGAAATCGCAATCGATTTCGAAGATGCTTCAAAGTTAAACGATTCATTCTTTGGTTTGGTTTATAAATTGACTGCATTTCGCAGAAAGTTTTAACATCGCAATTGCTAATAAAGCGCTCTACCGGAATGACTCAAAGTAAATTAAGTGGTACTTGGCTCAAGATATTGAAGGATGAAATCTACAAATCGTACTTTCAAAACCTTATGAAACTGGTTGATGAGGAGCGAAGGCGTTGTTCTGTGTTTCCAAATCGAGCCTTAGTATTTGATGCTTTTCGGTTAACTCCGTTTGAAGATGTGAAAGTAGTTTTGATGGGGCAAGATCCATATCACGGACCAGGACAAGCGCACGGTTTGTCTTTTTCAGTGCCCAGTGGAATCAAGTTGCCGCCTTCATTGAGGAATATCTTGCTGGAATTAAAGCGAGAGTTTCCCAAAAGTGATTTTCAATCTGGAAATCTTGAAAAATGGGCTGAACAGGGGGTTTTCTTGATCAATTCAGTATTGACAGTGAGGCAAAAGGAGCCCGCATCACATCAGAAAATAGGTTGGGAAACGTTTACTGATGAAACAATTACTCAATTATCCGAGAAAAGAGAACATTTAGTTTTCTTACTTTGGGGCAAACATGCGCAATCGAAAAGTAGCTTAATCAATTCTGAAAAACACCTTGTTCTCAAAGCTCCACATCCTTCACCGTTTTCAGCGCATAAAGGCTTTTTTGGGTGTAATCACTTCACAAAAACAAATGACTATCTCGCTCAGCATAAGATTGAGCCTATTGATTGGAGTTTGCCTCCCGACTAACTTGCTTTCTCAGGTTTCTGATTCAACAGACATAAAAACGGTTCAATTGACTGTGCTGGGAGGAGTAAAGTCGATTCATAAAAGGTATGACGGGAAGGTTTACAAATACGAAAAGTTCGTTTCTACCTATTCGAAAGAACTTGAATATGCTTTGCTTTCCAATGGCTTTTTATCAGGGTCAAGAAGGGAATATTTGACCCATGATACATTGCGCATTATTGTCGATTGCGCTGATCAATTCTTTTGGTCGGAATTGCACTTAGACGAAGAGGCTGAATCAGTTTTTAGAGAAAGTGGGGTAAATATGAATAGGTTTGAGTCTTCTTCTATTTCCCCTTATCGCATTGAATCAAGTCTTGAAAAGGGATTGAAGTATCTCGAAAATAACGGCTTCCCTTTTGCCAAATTTGAATTTGATAGCATTTCCTTTCAAGCTAACAATGTTTCCGGTAAGCTAACTCTCGATAAAGGTCGATTGGTGAAGATTGACAGAGTATTAGTCATGGGTGATCTTAAGTTGAGAGAGTCTTATTTGACCAATTTCCTCAATATCAAAGAAGGTAGTCTTTATAATGAACGTGCAATTCGAAAAATACCGGATAGACTCGAGTCCATTCGATTCTTGAAACAGATAAAAACACCTACTGTTTCATTTCAAGATGACATTACTAAAGTGGTGTTGTACCTTAATAAAAGACAGGCGAGTAGTTTTGATGGAATCATTGGTTTTCTGCCGGATAATGCAACGGGCGATATATTGATTACGGGAGATGTGAAGCTTCATCTTGAAAATGCCTTGAAACAAGGCGAAGTGGTAGATCTCAATTGGAGAAAACTTCAAACTAATACACAGGAATTGAATGTTGAGATAATAAGTCCATTCATTCTCAATTCACCTTTTAGTCTCGATGCTAAATTGAAAATTTATCGGAGAGATACCTTGTTTACCGATGTTTTTCGTCAAGTAGGTGCACGGTTTGTGTTTGGAAATGCCAACTTTCTTAGGCTTTTTGCTGAGCGCCAATCTACGAACTTGATTTCCACGAAACAGTATGCCAACTCTACTGTCGTGCCACAATTTTTAGATCGCTCAATTACTGGCTACGGTGCTGGTCTTTCGATTATAAAGCTTGACAATCGAATAAACCCATCCAAAGGATTTGAGTTTATTCCTGAGGCTTCAGTTGGAACTAAAACGATCATCGAAAATCAAAAGCTTCCTGAAGTTATATATGATTCATTAACGTTGAGAAGTGTACAAGTCAGATCTAGCCTCAATGCTGCTTATTATATTCCTATCGTGCCAAGGTTGATATGGCATCAAAGGGGCCTTGGAGCATCTTTATTGAACGATCAATTATTCAATAATGAGGCTTACCGAATTGGAGGACTAAAATCGTTGAGGGGGTTTGATGAGGAGTCGATTTTTGCCTCAACATACTTAATCTTGCGCACAGAAGTCAGGTATCAAATTGATAAGGAAGGATACTTTTTCAGCTTTTTTGATGGGGCCTGGTATGAGAATAGATCATTGAACCACATCGGTCGAAAAAGAGATGTGCCTTTTGGTTTTGGTGCTGGAATAGCCTTCAGCACGAAAGCAGGATTGTTCAGTTTGTCCTACGCGCTTGGCAGTCAGCAGGGCAATCCGATTTTAATCAGGGCGGCAAAAATTCATTTTGGATTCGTAAGCTTATTTTAAAATCATCAAACATTGAATAATCAACCTGTAATGGAATTTGAAGTCATTTCTTTGCAGTCTCAAGTCGAAATTGTTTGAAGAACCTAATCACATACGTTTTATTGTTCGTGTTTACTGGACTTCTACTTGGTGGCCTTAATAGCTGCACATTAGAGAAAAGTGTTTCTGGTAAGAACATAAGTTTCCTATACAAAGAGGAGATGCCAAAACTGATCGCTGAAACCAGTATTTTTAATGTGAAAGACCAAACCAACGTCTTGCTCAGGTTTAAGTCTGAAGATTTTGGGAAATCAAAGGCTGAGAATGGAGGCGACCTGTTAAGCTACAGTTTGCGCTATAAGATTTACGAAAATTACTCGTCACCCAATGTAATAGACAGTGGCAAGGTTATTCGAAAAGGAGTGAAGTATTATGGTCAAGAATATTTTTTTGACAGTTTGCGTTTAGCTTCTTTATTAGGTCAGAATTATTTGGTGGAATGTGTGATCAATGATTTCAATAGTGGTCAAAGAAGTACCCAATTGATAGATGTGAATCGTTCGTTAAAATTCAATGCCCAGTCCATGAGAGTGCGCAATTCTTCGAACGAATTGATATTCAATGATTATGTGGTAGCAGTCGATAGCTATACGATTGAATTGGATGTGCCGAGGCAACAAATGTTTTCGAAGTACTATTCACGGGATTTTCCAGCGGCATCGCCACCTTTTTCAACCATAGCCCCAAGGCCATTTGATTTCACGCCTGATGATGTGAATAAACTCTCAAGAGTGGACGAAAAACGGTTTAAGCTAGTGGTTTCTCGGCCGGGGTTTTATCAGGTAACCGATGATACGAATAGAAAAACAGGTGGAACATTGTATTACTTCGGTGTATCCTATCCTCAAGCAAAAACACTGCTCGATTTGGTGAATCCTGTTCGATACATCACTACCAACGAGGAGTATGAAGCAATATTGGCAAGTGATAACCTTAAAAAAAGTGTTGATGCATATTGGTTGAATATCGGAGATAACCCAGAAAGAGCGCGCGAACTCATTCGCGCATTTTACAGCAGAGTGCAATATGCCAATACCTATTTCACATCTTATTTGGAGGGTTGGAAGTCGGACAGAGGAATGTGTTACATTGTTTATGGTCCGCCAGATGTGGTGTATAGATCTTCGGCAACAGAAACTTGGTTGTATGGCGAAGAAGGGAATTACAACTCACTTAGCCTTACTTTTACGAGGGTAGTGAATCCTTTCATTACGAATGATTATAGACTAAATCGTTCGGGTTCATTGAAAACATCATGGTACCGAGCAGTTGAATATTGGCGTCAAGGTAGAGTATTGACATACAGATAAATGAAAAAAGTTAACAATCAGATATACGGGTTGCATCCCGTTATGGAAGCCCTATTATCGGGAAATTCTTTGGATAAAGTATTCATTCAAGACGACTTGAAAAACGACCAGGCTAAAGAGCTCAAAGATTTAGCTAGAAACTTAGGAGTTTCCGTTATTAAAGCTCCTAAGGAGAAGCTAAATAAGCTTTGTAGAAAAAATCATCAAGGCGTAGTTGCCTTTACCTCACCCGTAGAGTTTGGTGACATAGAAGAGATCATTCAAAGTGTATATGAACGAAGCGAGACACCATTGTTTTTGATGCTAGACAAGGTTAGTGATGTCCGAAACTTTGGATCAATTGCCCGGTCTGCATTATCAGCAGGTTGCCACGCCATTATTATCCCTCATAAGGGTTCATCAGCGATCAACGATGAGTCAGTAAAAACCTCAGCTGGAGCACTTTATCATATTCCTGTTTGTAAGGTTTTTTCTTTGGGAGATACCATTCAATTGATGCGTGCGTCTGGAATTACGACCGTGGCCTGCAGTGAGAAGGCTGAGCAAACTGTTTTTCATTGTGACTTAGAGCGCCCAATTAATCTATTATTTGGTAATGAGGGAGAAGGCATAGATCCTCATCTCATTCGCATGGCTCAAGAGGAAGCACTTATACCAATGAAGGGGCAAGTAGGGTCATTAAATGTAGCAGTAGCTTGCGCGGTGTGCTTGTACGAAGTAATTCGACAGCGGGACTATTTCCCTAAAGCTGACTTGTAATTGATAACCTTGAGTTCACCGTATGGTTTCGATTGAATCTGAGCCTCTATCCAAGTCAGATAATCAAAGTATTCTAATGCCGCTTTTTCATTTTGATTCATTAGTAACAGCGCCAAATTATTTTTCATCATCGCAAAAATTGGAGTGGTGCGCTCATTTTGACGAATGGCCTTTGAAAGTTGTTTGAAATAGCCTACAAATGCTGCTTCAAATTCATAACCTAGTTTCAACGTTTTGCTTCTCTTGTTGAAATATCGTACGGTTGATTTTATCAAGTAATCAAGTAAATCATAGTTACCTAATTCATAATGAATCACAAGATTGAAAAGCTTTGAGAAACTATAGATGTCTTGACGCAAATTGTTTTCGTTATCGTTTAAAATCAAATTGAGTTGACGCAGAGCTTCTCTAAATTGTTGAGCTCCGAAGTATATTTTGGCGATAATGTGTCTGAAAACTATTTCATCTTCTTTGGTCACCTTTTCTCCAAATTCTTGAAGCTTATCTTGAACGGGTTTAATCATGCCTAAAGCTTTGTCATATTCGCCTTTCCGCTCATAGGCGAGCATTTCAAAATAGGTAGTAGAAATAAAAATTCGAATTTCAATGTCAATTCGATTGAAGCCCAGTTGCACCTTCAATCCTCTCATTTTGTCAATCAACTCGAAGAGCTTCTCGAAGTCATCATTGCCTAAGTAATAGTAGAAAAGGTTTCCGAGAGATTTAATGTATTGCTTTGGAATGTCCTGAATTAGGTTTGCGTTTTCTTCGAATATCCTCACCACTTTATTAAAGTTCTCGAATGATTCTTCTACATCATTATTGGTAATAGCACATAATCCTTTCACGTAATAGCAAGTGGCAGCAGCGCGTTTAGAAAGGGCGGTATTTTTGCCCTTGATCAATTCGTGAGACTGAATTTCGTTTACTATTTGTCGCTCTTGCTCATTTCTTACGTATCCGCCCTGTCTGAATACATAGTTTATTTTAGAATATAATATTTGGTATTCGGCAAGGTTTCTCAGTCTTTTGATCACCAGCTGTTCTTCTTTAATCAGCTTGTTCAGATCTCTATCGAACTTTCCTGATTGAAACTCTTCCTCTAAAAGTGTTTTTTCCCACTTCATTAGTTCAAACAGGTAGTAGAATCGTTCATGAGACTCCGCTATTTTTTTTGCTTTTGATACAAGCTTCGAACATTCACTGTACAGTGCTTTGTTGTATAATATTTCAATACTTTGAATATGCTCAGCAAGAATTGCCGAAATGCTGTTTTCTGAATAAAATAACCTTAAGCTCTTTAGGATAAGCTTATAGAGATGGTTCTTCTCAGAGGGAAGGTGCTTAATGAACATTTCATTTTTAAACTCGGTTTTTATTGATTCCTCGTCATATTTCGCTTGCTTTTCAATCGCGTCAAAGAGCTTGATGTAATTCTTCTCGCCCGATTGTAATGATGACAAGAGCTTGAAGAACCTCTTTTCAGACTTGCTAAGAGATCTTATTAAATGAAATAATTCATGAGACGGCTTCATACGCTAACTTGGCTTTTCAAACAACAATATGATGGCAATGCTGATATTAGACGTTTCTTAAGAAACAAAGGCGAGTTAAGAATCCAAATGTTTTTAGACTAACACTTCATTCAACTTGGCAGACTTTAATCAAAATGCGAACTGTGATGCATTCTATTGAGCAAGGTGTATTTTTGAGCAAAATCCACTCATGAAGTATTTTATATTAATCATCATAATTGCTTTCGTGCAAGTCTCTTCAGCGCAAAGTATTGAATGCAGTCATCACGGTGTTCACAAAGGTGAACGAACAGAGATTGACGATTTCAGAAGTGATTCTGTAGACATCATTCATACGGTGGTTTCCATTGACTTTTACAATGCTCCAGAACAAAGCTTGATTGGAAACACCCATGTCACTCTGAAATCGAAACTGAGTGGCGTTGATAGAGTGAAGTTCGATTTTGAAGGGCTTACAGTAGATAGTGTGATAGGGACTGGTATACAATCGTTCGCCCATTTGGATTCCTTTTTGGTTGTGAATTTTTCATCGGTTTTACCCGTTAATCAGAATGTTGATCTCACCGTTTATTATCACGGATCACCGTTGAAAGATGCTTCGGGTTGGGGAGGGTTTTATTATACAGGGGGCTTTATTTTTAACCTTGGGGTGGGTTTTGAAGCTGATCCACACAGCTATGGAAGGGTTTGGTTTCCTTGCTTTGACAACTTTATCGAACGTTCAACTTTTGAATATTTCATCACTACTGCTGCAGATAAGAGGGCCGCGTGCAATGGTCAACTTTTGTCAGAAACGATTAATCAAGATAGTTCAATACGATATCATTGGAAATTGGATCAGCCGATACCGTCTTACTTGGCTTGCGTTGCTGTGGGCTCTTATGAAATTGTGAATGACGAAGTAATGGGTCAAAATGGATTGATTCCAATCCAGCTGTTTGCTCGTGCTTCAGACACGAATAATGTGAAGGCTTCTTTTATAAACCTCAAAGACGCCATCTCTAAATTTGAGAACGCCTACGGAGATTACAAGTTCAATAAAGTGGGGTACAGCTTTGTTCCTTTCAATGGTGGAGCAATGGAACATGCTACCAACATTACTTATCCTATCTCTGCCGCTAATGGAGGGTTGGGTAGCGAAAGTTTAATGGCCCACGAACTTGCTCATATGTGGTGGGGTGATAATATCACTTGCCAAACAGATGGTGACATGTGGATTAACGAAGGTTGGGCATCGTTTTCTGTATACCTATTTTTTGAAGAAGTATACGGACGAGAGACCTATGAGTCAGCTTTATTGGATGATTTAGCTTACATGTTGCGTTACGGCCATCATTACGAAGAGGGCTTTAGGCCGGTTTCAGGTCAGCCGCATGAATATGTTTATGGAGATCATGTATACAAGAAAGGAGCGCTCGTAGCTCATAATTTACGTGGCTACTTGGGCGATGAGGTGTTTTTCACTACCATTGAAAAATTCATGGATCATTATCAGTTCCAATCAGTCAGCTCTGACACTTTGGAGCAGTTTTTCTCTCAAGAAACTGGAGTTGATTTGAGTTTCTTTTTTCGTGATTGGGTCTTTCATGGTGGATATAATGTTGTCGTTTTGGATTCATTTAAATATTCTAATACGGGAACGACAAAGCTTTTTTTGCAGCAAAAACTGAGAGGAGCCGATCAATTTCATGATAGTGTGCCGGTGTATTATAGGATGTATGATCAGAATAAAAACGTGCAAGAGGGGGTGGTTTCCATGTCAGGCAAATTTGCTGAAGTAGATGTGCCTTCTCCATTTGAACCAGTTTACATTCGTCTCAATCCACGGAATGAATTGGCACAAGCTAGAACCACCGACTTTAGGTCGATAACTAATACTGGATTTCTTGGTCTAGATCATATGCTTTGGCAAGTGACTGTCGATCAACTTACAGATTCGGCCTTGATTTGGTTTGATCAGTTTTGGACTGCTCCGGACCCTATTAAGGATTGGGCGAACAAACCCTATCGCATGAATGATAATAGGTACTGGCGTGTGTCTGGTTTCTATATTGGAAACTCTGAAATGTCAGCGGTGATTCTCTACAATGGAAGGACAGATGGCAGTTCTGGATACCTCGATGTTTCCCTTGTTTCGGAAACGGAGGATAGCTTGATTTTGTTATATAGGCCCAGTTCTAGAGATGATTGGGAGGAGTATGAATTCTATACAAAGAATGTACTTGGTAGCTCGACTAACGCCTCAGGTTTAGTTGAGTTAAGTAAGGTTCTTGAAGGTGAATATGTTTTTGCCAATGTAGATCAAGCTGTGTTGAGTGCTCCTTTATCAAAAGTGGAAAAGGAATATCGTGTTTTTCCAAATCCAACCACTGGTGAGATTACTGTTGCCAATGATCTAGGGGATGTTGCTTTGATTAAAGTGTTTACAATGGATGGCAAATTGGCTGCCCAGAATACACTTCAGCAGGGTACAGATACAATTGAAATCAATGTCAAAACAGATGGAGTGTACTTATATGAATTGTTGAATTCAGATGATCAAGTTTTGGATAAAGGGAAATTCGTATTACAGAAATAGACTAAAACCTGTAGCCTAAAGTGATCGAAATTCTATGGTCGGTAAAATCGCTTGTTCCAGCTTCAACCAGATTCGGATCGTATAAATACTCTTTGTTTTCAGAAGTTTTTAACTGATAGCTGGCATCAATAAAATATTCTTCGTTGCGGTAGCCAAGTCCAAGGCTGTAAAGATTGAAGCCTCCAAAATTATCTGCTGTGCTATTGTAGGGATTACCAAATATGGCATATCCAGCTCTCAAACTCACAAACTGGGACACCCTATACTCACCACCGAATTTTAAATTTACTGTTGGCGTAAGGAAGCTTTGAATTGCATCCTCCTCGGGAGAAAAACTGTAACCATCACTTATTCCTTGCATTCTAATACCGGTATAATTCACATATTCCATATCGGCACTCAAGAGCCCGAATTTACCGAATACGTAAGCTAACCCGAATGATGCTTGAAGCGGAGATGTCAGTCTGAAGTCGTAGTCACCTATTAAGGGCGATTGAGTGTAAAATGGATCAAAGCCTTCAAAAATGGCGGTGTTTTCGCTCTCGTATTCAATGTTTAAAGAATACACCGTTGGTGTCTTGAAAGATGCTCCAAGGCGAAGCTGGTTGGTAGGCCGATAAATTACACCTAAATCTAAACCAGCTCCTAAGCCAGAAATAGTTTCGTTAAAACCAAATGAATATTCATTCAAAGCAGTTGTTGTATCGCTTGGGTTTATGTTTTCGTTGATGATATAGTTATTTGTGTAATTGATTCGTGAAAACCGAATGCTACCCCCAACGTAAAGTTTGTCATCATAATTTCCACCAAATGCAAGAAATGTTTGCCTTTTCGATCCGCTTTTTACTACGCGATAGGTCTGATCAATAGGTAGTACTCCTGTGGCATTATAATACACAGAATCGGTGTCAAATATTGGATAATCCAATAAGAAATTTTGCCAGGCCAAGAAAATATCAAAACCATAAGGGGCGTTTGAAACATCGAGATCCTCGGGGCCTAAACCATTTTGAATCAAAGTGTTTTGATAGGAATCAATCAATGAGCTTGGAACATCTTTTCCAGTAAAAGTGTAAGATTTATGGAACGATTGAGTCCTGTTCATGCCAAATGCTACAGAGCTAGAACGCCACTTTCCGACCTTGTTAAGGTCTTTAACCCCTACGATTCCAATAGAGCCAATATTGAAATTAGACTTTGAGTCAATGGTGCTTGTGCCATAATAAGTACTGTTCGAAATAATGCTGTGATAAGCAGGAGTTATCGAGAATTCATTCGACCGAAGGACTCCAATACCAGCGGGATTGATTGCAATCGCTGAAAAGTCTCCACCAAGTGCGGTGAAAGCACCTCCCATCGCGACAGTTCTTGCTGACCCAGTAACTTCTTCTCGAGACAGATTCAAAGCATCCAATTCATTTTGTGCTTTGCTCGTAATTATCGAAAAGACTAGGACTAGTGATATGTAAAACCGAGTTAAAGTCATTCTTATATTATTACCTCCTTCCACCTCTGTTTGGCGATGAACTTCCTCTTGAACCACCACCTGATGGCGCTGACCTTGGAACGCTGCTTCTAGATGGAGCGGACATTGACCCAGATGACGATCTTCCACTAGGTGCGCTGAAGTTGCTTCTAGAGCTCTTGTTGCTCCTCACAGCAGGTGAACTTGATCTATTCGAACGTGGTGATACATTTGGTGAAGTACGTTGAGGAGCAGAGTGCCTACTGTTCTGAGTGCTGCTTGGAGTAGTTCTGGATTGATTTTTCTTATAGTAATTCGGAGCAGTAGACCTGTTGGGTGTCGTCACATTATTACTTCTTGGTGAAGAAGATCGAACATTTGGTGAAGCATTTCTATTTTGTGAAGATTGAGTGTTGCTTCTTACAGTGTTAGAATTTCGAGAAGGAACGGCAGAAGATCTAACGTTTGAATTGGCATTGTTTGGGGCTTGATAGCGTCTGCTGACGCTTTCTGCTCTAGACAAAGTGCTCGCCTCATATTTGTTTCGAGTGTTTACAGTGCTTTGTGTTCTTCCAGTTGCTTCATATCGTGCAGAAGAGGTTCTTGAATTAGGGTTTGCCAATTCGGACTTCGTTACTTCGTTCCTTATGGTGTTGTTGGGCGATTTCACAGGATTAATTTGATAAATACCAGATGAAGAGGCCATGCGATCGTCTGCTCTACTAGAATTGGTATTTGGATTAACTCCAGAAGTTTTGGGGCTTTGATTAGAGTTTTCAACTCTATTTCTTGTGCTTGAATTAGGGTTGCTGTTACCACGGCTTGAGCCTACAATCCCGGGATCACTTGACAAATCTCTTCGACCATTATAACTGCCACGACCTGTTCTTCCACTGTTATTGGCGTAAAAGCCATCATAGAAGCCATTGTAGTAGCCATTATTGAATCCATTCCAACCGTAGTAGTTTCCAAATCCCCAGTTATTTCTAGGAAGACGGTAAGGGTTGCCATATCCAAAACGATAGAAATTGTATGAATTCCAATAGTTGAATCCCCACATACCTGCATTGCCCCAGTATCCGCTGTAATAAGGGGTCCAGCCAAAATTGTAGCCAACGTTCCATCCAGACCAGCTGTTCCAACCTATATTCCAACCTGAATATGGATTCCATGCTGTCCAACCGTAGTTCCAGTACGGGTCTACAAAAAACGGGTCATAGTAGCCGTATCCAGGCGCAGCATTAAATCTCCTTATTCGCGCTGCATAATCCGTGTCGTAATATTCATCGCTGTACACGGTGGTGTTGCCGTAATAATTATTTACAACAGCGCCCTCTGTCGAGGGGTTTGTTTCGGAGGAATTAAATTCAGTAGGTATTTGTTCAGCAGATTTAGAATAAGCGCTAGCTGCATTTGGATTTTGATCGTTTTGTGTAGTTGAAGATCCCTTGAAAAAGTATCCGTTGCTTTCTTTCTTGTAGTCATCTTGAGTAGCGTATGCGCTTCCGTCAGTTTCAGTTACAGTGCTGAATTCATTTTGTGATGACGCAAAGCGATCGGCAGATGAAAAGTAAATGTCATCAGTTTCTGACGAAACATATTTCTGACTTGAACAGGCTATTGCAACCATTCCTATGATTGCGATGAATACGTGATTTATACTTTTCATGGCTTCCAATTTTTATTAGTGCATTCCAAGACCGTGCCAAACTCTGTTAAGATGCAACGCACCTTGTTTATGTCATTAAAGATAAGGATAGACTTTCAATACGGAGGTTTCCTTAAAGATTCATAACAAGCCCCGCAGTTGATGGTTCGAATTCATCGATCTGAAATGTCTGTATTAAATTTTCTCGCGATCTGCGAGAATGGTATAGCTATTTTTGTGCCGTCAAATAAAATTAGACATAGAATGGCAAAGCTGACGAGTCGATCTGAGAATTATTCTCAATGGTACAATGAGCTAGTGAATAAGGCAGATCTCGCTGAGAATAGTGATGTAAGAGGTTGTATGATTATCAAACCTTATGGTTACTCAATTTGGGAGAAAATGCAAGCCGCATTGGACAAAATGTTCAAAGATACCGGGCATTCCAACGCTTATTTCCCTTTGTTTATACCAAAGTCTTATCTCAGCAAAGAAGCAGATCACGTTGAAGGTTTTGCAAAGGAGTGTGCGGTAGTAACGCATTACCGATTAAAGGCTTCTGAAGATGACTCGGGTCTGATCGTTGATCCAGATGCTAAGTTGGAAGAAGAGCTGATTATCCGACCCACATCAGAAACAATCATTTGGAACAGTTATAAAAACTGGATTCAATCTTATCGAGACTTACCAATATTACTTAACCAGTGGGCGAACGTGGTTCGCTGGGAGATGCGAACCAGGTTGTTTTTAAGAACAGCCGAATTTTTATGGCAAGAAGGGCATACGGCTCATGCTACTAAAGACGAGGCGGTCAAAGAGGCTGAGAAGATGTTAGAGGTTTATGCAACGTTTGCTGAAGAGTTTATGGCTGTTCCAGTGTTGAAAGGCCTCAAAACCCCAAGCGAGCGTTTTGCTGGAGCCTTAGAAACATATTGTATTGAGGCCTTAATGCAGGATGGAAAGGCCCTACAGGCAGGGACGAGTCACTTTTTAGGTCAAAATTTTGCAAAGGCTTTTGACGTAAAATTCGCGACTAAAGAAGGTACTCAAGAATATGTTTGGGCAACAAGTTGGGGTGTTTCAACCCGATTAATGGGTGCTTTGATCATGTCGCATTCTGATGACCTAGGATTGGTAATTCCTCCAAAATTGGCTCCCATTCACGTGGTGATAGTCCCGATTTATAAGGGTGAAGATCAATTGGCGGAGATTTCTGAATATGCGTTGGAATTGAAAAATTCCTTGCAACATAAAGGCTTATCAGTGAAATATGACGATAGGGATACCCATAAGCCAGGTTTTAAATTCGCAGAGTATGAAATGAAGGGAGTTCCGGTGAGAGTAGCTGTGGGGCCAAAAGATCTTGCGAATGGAACGATTGAAGTTGCAAGAAGGGATACGCTCGAGAAAACCACTATTTCAAATGAGGAGGCTGTTGATCATGTTTATGGATTGATGGAAAAGATTCAGCAGAATATTTACGATAAGGCACTAAAAAGTCGAGAATCCAATTCTCATGAAGTAGATGACTATGATGAATTTAAACGAATCATTGAGAATGAAGGTGGTTTTGTTTATGCTCATTGGGATGGTACTAGTGAAACAGAGGAATTGATCAAGCAAGAGACTAAAGCCACCATTCGATGTATTACTTTAGATCAGAAGATGGAAGAAGGCAAATGCATTAAAACAGGTAAGCCTTCTACTGGAAGAGTAGTTTTTGCAAAAGCTTATTAATTATGGCTAAATCAGCAAGTCGAATGACGGAGATCAAAGAGCTCATTATTTCAAAATCAAGTGTAAAGCAGGATGTCTTCACTGTTACCAAAGAAGCGTTTGCCGATTTAAAAGATGTGCTTGCTGAAGCAACTTCTGAGTTGGAATCATTTGCGGCTGAATCGGACAAGAGAATCGCAGTTTCTTTAAATACCTCGGATGATTTTGAGTGCCGAATGACTTTGGCTGGGGATACTACAATATTTCAAATGCATACCAATGTTTTTGTTTTTCCGCCTTCGCACATGATTCACAGAAGTCCATACGTAATGAAAGAGCCAAAGAATGGTTATTGCGGTGTTATCAATATTTTCAATTTCCTCACGGATTCATTTCGTTATCAAAGAATGAATGATAGCGGTTACTTGATCGCGAGAATATTTGTGAACCGTGACCGGCATTTTTTTGTGGAGGGTGAGCAACAGTTGGGATATCTTTTTAATGATTTCAATAAGGCTGAATTATCGAGGAAAGAGCTGAGGAAAGTACTGGAACTTACCTTGAAGTATATATTGAATTTTGAATTGTTCACTCCTTCTTTTTCGGCCTTCAAGGAAGTGAAGCTGAGCGATATTCAAGAAGTGACGCAAAGTTTAAAGCTGCAAACGTCCAAGAGGTTGGGCTTCAGATTTCAATCAGAACAAGAAAATGAAATAGACTTCTGATTTTTTTTAATTATCTATTGCGGCAGTTGAAGATATAATTACATTTGCAGTCCTTTTTAAAAGACGGCCCGTTCGTCTAGGGGTTAGGACGCCAGATTTTCATTCTGGTAACAGGGGTTCGATTCCCCTACGGGCTACAATAGATTAAATTATGGCAAATCATAAGTCAGCGTTAAAGAGAATAAGACAAAATTCGGTTCGTAGAGATCGCAATGCTTATTATCACAAAACAACTCGAAATGCAGTAAGAAAGCTACGCGGTTTAAGCGATAAGAAAGAAGCTAGCGACTTGTTGCCAAAGGTTGCTTCTATGCTAGATAAGCTTGCTAAGAAGAATATAATTCATAAGAATAAGGCTGCAAACTTGAAATCAAGTCTGACGAAGCATGTAGCTGCGCTATAATTTAAGATCAAATTTTTTTGAAAAGGCTCTTCATTCGAAGGGCCTTTTTTATTTTCGGGCATCAAGAGTGTTATGGAAACCAGGAAGAATGAAAATTTGGGCATCAAATCTTGGGCAGAGGATGATCGTCCTCGCGAAAAGCTCATTACGAAAGGTAGGTCCGTGCTTTCTGATGCTGAACTTATAGCCATTCTGATCGGATCGGGCAATAGAAATGAGTCTGCGGTGGAGCTTTCCAAAAAGATTTTGGCTTCGGTTGACAACAACCTCAATAAGTTGGGACAGTTATCGTTGAACAATCTTATGAAGTTTCATGGAATTGGTGAAGCCAAAGCAGTCAGCATCATTTCAGCGTTGGAGTTGGGCAGAAGGCGGAAATCACTTACTGAGAACAAAGCACCCAAAGTTGAATCAAGTCAAACGGCATTCGAGCAATTATACCCTTACCTTGCCGACTTGGATCACGAACAGTTTTACACCATATTGCTCAATAGAGCAAATAAAGTTATTGATGTGATTAAGGTTAGTCAAGGTGGAGTCTCAGGAACTGTAGCAGATGCCAAGCTGATTTTTAGGTCCGCTGTTGAAAAACTAGCGTCTGGTATAATCTTGGCTCATAATCACCCCTCTGGCAACCTGAAACCAAGTCAAGCTGATATCGCCCTTACTAGGAAGATTAAGGAGGCGGGAGCTATGCTTGATATTTCAGTTTTAGATCACATCATTATCGCAAGCAATGACTATTTCAGTTTTTCAGAT
>Ga0181558_10000055_pt1 | contig 87085 bp, 53 predicted proteins | sample 011ome_22_FD_133754 | JGI IMG/M metagenome (GOLD analysis project Ga0181558, IMG submission 133754) | Coastal salt marsh microbial communities from the Groves Creek Marsh, Skidaway Island, Georgia - 011507BT metaG (megahit assembly) | ecosystem: Environmental > Aquatic > Marine > Intertidal... | reverse complement strand
TGGCGCCACCACTGTTATTTGTGAATGCGATACTCAGTTGATACACCGTTTGGAGGTGATCCTGGAAGGTCCTTAACTAGTATATAGTTTAAATACGAAGAAAGAACTGACGTTACACGACACAGGACGTACGCGGGACGTGCCGTCGACGACGACGATCGACGACGATCGACGACGATCGACGATGCGTGGGGAATATACCCGACCGACCGACCGACCGACCGACCGCGCGCACTCTGACGTCACATCGACGTGCCGCGACCGCGCGACACCGCGACGACGACGACGACGACGACGACGACCGATTGATCGATTGATTGATTGATTGAGTGATTGCATCAGCGTTCGTAGTGGTGTCGTTCGCATTCGCGGTCGTTCGCATTCACACGGTCGCGACACGACCGCGCGCGGGCTGTCGGCGCGAAACGCCGCGCGCGCGATTCGCCGGGGGATATGGTGAGTCGCGGCACGGCGACGACGCGGGGACGACGCGCCGAGATGGTGGATGGTGGTGATGTCGCCGCGATGTCGACGACGACGACGACGACGACGGCGGTGTATACGTTTGAGGAGGTGCGCGCGCACGACGTCGGGAGCGATTGTTGGGTTGTCGTGGGCGACGGGGTGTACGACGCGAGCGCGTGGGTGAGTAAACATCCGGGCGGTGCGACGGTGTTGGAACAGTACGCGGGGCGGGATATTACGGATGCGTTTATGGCGTATCATGGTGGGCAGCCTCGGGCGGAAGCGCGGTTGAAATCGATGCGCGTAGGGACGGTGGCGGGCGCGCGCAACGCGCCGGCGCACTTGACGGCGTTTCGAAAGTTTAACGCGCGCGTGCAAGTGGGTGAGTTGCGTACGAGGTATTTGGATTATGCGCACATCGCGGCGCGTATGGTAATTTTATTTGCTTCGATGCTGGCGTGCGTGTTGCACCCGGCAGCGGGGTTTAAGACGCACATGTTTGGCGCGGCGCTGCTCGGGATATTTTGGCAACAGAGCATGTTCATCGGGCACGACGCCGGACACACGTCGATTACGTTTGATCGTAAGAAGGATGCCATGATTGGCTGGGTCGTTGGAAACCTGTTTAATGGCGTCGGTATCGCGTGGTGGATGGCCACGCACAACGTCCATCACTGCGCGTGCAACTCTTTAGAGTGCGATCCAGATATTCAACACATGCCCGTCTTCGCGGTGTCGAACAAGTACTTCAACTCGGTGTATTCGCTGTATCATCATCGACAAATGACGTACTGTCGCTTGGCTAAATTATTCGTGCGCGTCCAGCATTACACGTTTTATCCAATCATGGCTGTGGCGCGCATCAACTTGTACGCGCAAACGTTGATTCACCTGATCAAGGCAAAGCACGTGCGCAACCGCGGCGTCGAGTTTCTCACGCTTGGGATGTTCGCGACGTGGCTCGGGGCTGTGATCCACGCTTTACCCGTCGGACACAGAGTACCATTTTTCTTCTTATCGCACGCTGTTGCGGGTATTATTCACGTCCAGATTTGTCTTTCGCACTTCTCCATGAATGTGTTTGAAGGACGACCCGAAAACGACGAGTGGGTGAAAATGCAGCTCGGCGGCACGATGGACATCAACTGCCCGGCGTGGTTGGATTGGTTCCACGGCGGCTTGCAGTTCCAGACCGAGCACCACCTTTGTCCGCGTTTGCCCAGACACAAGCTTCGCAAGTTTAGAGACGACGTTGTGAAACCGTACGCCAAGGCGAACGGGCTCGAATTAAAATCCATTGGATTTTGGCAAGCCAACGCGGAAATCGTGCGCACGCTCAAACAAGCCGCGCGCGAGTCCAGGCTCGCCCCACATTTCCACGCCGCCATGCACTTATAAATGGTGCCGCTCATCGAAGAGGCACCGCGATGAATTTTCTTCGTTATGAAGAAAGAACTGCCCCATATTTACTTTATCATTTCGTTTTCCGTCTCTCGCGAGGCGAAGACGAAACGCGAAACGGATGAAACGTCGTTCTCCTCTCGCGTCGGGTTGACTCTTCTTCTTTTTTCCCTCCCCTTTTCTCTTTGGTCATGTGTTGTTTATGTGTATTAACTTCATCATATATATTGTTTAGGTGTTTAGAAGATATTATAATTACCGTACCTAGTTCATCCAGTCCCGCCAGTCGTACGCGCCCCAGTCAACGCCCCGAGTGATGACGGTTCGCGACGTCGTGAATCGTCCCAGAATTGTGTCCTCACAATCACACGCGCGTCGCAGAACCCGTATCGCACAAAGATGTCAGATCACGACGACGAACACGAACGAATCGCGGACGACGATAACCCACGCCGTTCGGCGCCGGTGGTCGCCGCGGGCGACGCCGACGGCGCCCATGCGGGTGGCGGCGATGCCCCGATCGCCGATGCCGATGGCAGCGATCGCGGCGCCCCGCCTGCCGAACGCGAAGGTCCGCATCCGCGCGATTTGCCAGGCGTGACCGTGCTCGTGCGTAATATTACTTGGGACGCTCGTGAGGACGATATTCGCGGGATGTTTGAGCCGCACGGGAACGTGCTCGACGTGTACATGCCCAAGGATTATCACACCAAGAGGCCAAAGGGATTGGCGTTTGTAAAGTTTGCGGTGCAAACCGAAGCTGATGCGGCGATTGCGGCGAATAATAATCAAGACTTACTTGGTCGTGAAATTCGATGCGAGATTGCGCAAGGAAAGGCGAAGAGCGCGGATGAATTCCGTTCGCAGGCACCGAGACGGGATTACGACCGAAGAGATGACCGACGCGGCGGCTATGATGATCGACGTGGCGGCGACCGCCGTGGTGGATACGACGATCGACGCGGTGGCCGAGATGACCGTCGTGGCGGTGGGTACGATGACCGTCGCGGCGGTGGGTACGATGACCGTCGCGGCGGTGGGTACGACGACCGTCGCGGCGGTGGATACGACGACCGACGCCGGGACGACCGTCCGTATGCGCGAAACGACCGCCCTCGTGGCTTATGCTTCGATTGGCGAGACGGCAAGTGCCAACGCGGTGACTCGTGCCGCTTCTCTCATGAGGATACCGCTCGTTAGTGCCAACGAATGAAGTGATGTGACGCGTTTTGAAGTAGAATTACCAACCGGCAAGTTTCCAGTCGATGAACATGTTTTCCAAGGACAGAAGTCTAAAATCTAATTGTTTCGAATATCGCACTGCGCGATGGATCTGTGGCTTGCTTGAGCAGCGCATTTCTAGTTGCGCGTTTCATTTCACGAGAGTTCAACCCTGAAACGAGGAGCTCGATCGTGCGTTTATATCTCGCCTGTTTCCGTACAAGAACGCTAAGAAAAGCCGTGCGAGCAAGAAATTCAACATGTGCGTTCGGAATCCGTCCTATGCTTCCGCAGTGTGCACGCGCGCGGGCAGTATGCCGTTGAATTAATATCTGGCCAAAATTAATAGCGTGCTTGATGGCCCTGTAGAGCGCCACAGGGGCTATCGGATTGCACCCAGGAATCTTACTCACCGCGGCTACGTAACTGTGCGTTTTCATCGCCGCCATGAGAAAGAGCTGGAAAACGTTAACTCTACAAGTAAGACGCGAATTAATCGACTCGTCGTAAAACAATGCCGCGCACTTTGGTTTCAAAAAGCCACAAATACGATCGGGTAATCGAAGCCACGCCGTACGAGCAATTGGGAGATTCATCGTCTCTCGAAGAAATTCACCCGAATAGCGCGAGTAATCGACCATGATCTCCAATGTGTCGACGTTTATCAATATGCCACACCAAGGGATGAATTCGTTCCCGTCAGAACTTACAAAAGTTCGCCGCGTTACATCTGGTTCGTGGTCAAAATTGCACAAAGTTTTCAACGTATTGAGCGAGCAACCGTGTTCTTCAAAACCGCGTTTGCACGTATCGATGAAAGTCTTCGCTCGCGCTTCATCTGTCGTGATGAGAAGAATGTCATCCATCCATCGACAAATAGTTGACGTGGCATCGCAAACACCAGTCAACAATTTGTATTCGTGCTCTAGATGCCCGTAAAATAGCGAACAGAGAAGTGGAGACACAATCGATCCTTGCGGTATGCCGACGGTTTGCAGCATAAATTTGCCGCACGAAGATACCATGTTCTCCTTGAGATGTGCGCGTAGAAGCGGTACAATGTCATCATGAGAAATTTCAGTCGCCATGCCATTGTCTACGATGACTGACCCTCTAGACTCATTCTTCAGAAGGGCCACACCGCCCGTGTTCTGTCGACGATGAGCCTCAGTCACCAGAGGTCCCGGCACGCCACGAACCTCATCGGAATCGAGAGATGTGACAGTCTTTTTGTACTTGGTCGTGCCATCTCGCTTCATCACTGTGTACTTGAGCGTCTGATATGACGTCCCTTGAAGCAAATCCACAGCAATACGTTCGAGCGTGCTCAGTGGAAGATTGTCAAACGCGCCTTTGATGTCTGTCGCGAGCATGAATGCCTTGCCGCATCGTCCCAATCGTCTCTGATGGCGTATCGCTCGTAAACATGGTCCAAGACGAATCAACGTGGATTTATAATCTCCAACTGCGGCACCCATAACGTTCGGGTCGCGAACTGTCTCGTAGGCGAGCACGTCGAACACTTCCTTCAAACGAGAATTGACGGCGTGAAACTCCTTCACTGTGCGAACTTTCTTCGCCTTAACAACGAATTTCGAAGGCTTGTTCAGCACTGCGACTGGGCGTAAACCAGTCCCTTTTGGTAGAAATCGGATGTTCGAAAAGCCCAGGTTTGATTTATTCGCCCGTTCGAGCATGGCTGATGCGTCCTTCATCGATAGGCGCTTGAAGGATGTTTGCTCTAAATTTTGCAGCGTTGCGCTCACGAGACGGGCCCATACACCTTTTCTATAGAAGAACATACGCTGCCTGTGCGTTTGCGTATCTGTACAATAAAAGTGTGCTCTTATGAGCGGGAAAACCATCTCGTTTACCAACCACGCGATCCACTTGCACACCATGCGACGTTGACTTGCTTCGGCTTGCCCGGCGCTTCCCACGTTGGTCTTGACCGCTTTGAAGCATTTGAAATCCCCCGTATGAACGCGATGCATAGCCTCGTGAAGCGTACAGCGTTCGTATCGACGCATCGAGACTACACGCTTGATGAAATCTTGTAATGCACTTCGAGTCTTTTCACCGCCCAAAAGCTCGTTTGGGAAAATGTAATCGATAACGGCCCACACAAACGCGGCGACTGAGCGCGGAGAAGTGTACGCTGAAAGCAATGATTCATCCCGCATATCAGTCACTCGACTAGACGCGACCATCAGTGCATTTGGCATGGGTGCGTGTCGATTGAGAAGCACCGCGAACGGACATGTCGTCGCACGTTCGAGAGCGATTTCAAACGCTGGCAACAACGCTCTGCGGAATTTGTGCGGCACCTTGTGCGTGCTCTTCGCATTTCTTGCGCGCCGTCTACCATGATCTCTAGCAATCGTTGCAAACTTGTTCGGATTGAAAATGTCATGAAACATTCGCCGAGATGCGCGCACGCCCGTGCCACTGGAACGAAGAACGTGACACACTGGCAAACCAGGCTTTTTTGCAAAAGATGAGCGAAACATGAATGTGTTGCGATCAAACACGACGGCTGCGAGCTTGACTTTATTGCCGCGACTCGTAGTAGCTGTTCGATCCACGACACGACCGACTCGTTGCACACGCGGTTTGTGTATCTCGGTATCCACCACGATACGTTGAGGTTCTTCTGTCTCGAGTTGGATCTGTTGAAGTTTACGTTTCTCGCGCTTGCGAATCCAGCTCGGCGCTCGATGCTTACGTTTCTCCTTTGGCTTTGTGACAACCTCCTGCGTGACAGCATCGTCGGGTTCACTTTGTGTCTCACAAACCTCTGTCGATTGTTCGTCATCAGTTGACACTTGAATGTCTTCCGATGACCGCAATACTTCAGACAAGCGCACGACCTCTTGCAAATCCACCTCGCTAATAAATGGATTTTTCGTGAGCGGGCTCGTAGTTTTGTCGTCCGATGCGCACCTGGACTCTATCGCATGAGAATCTGTCCGTGCGGCTTCAGCTTCCTCCGCCTTCTTTCGTTTTCTCGCACTTTTCGCCGCGCGCTTTTCGCGCTGCGCCTGCATCCGCGTTTTGTTCGTCACCTTTGCGTTTGCGACGCGCATGCGACTGCGCGAATCGACAATCGCATATCCACAAATCTGTAACAGCGGCGTGTCTTTCGCCGTACCAACGCGTATGAACACGCTACAATAGAGCAAAATGCGCATCATCATCTCTTCCCCTATTCTATCGCATAAAGTCTCCCACACGGGCGACGTGAATGCCTCATACGCACTGTTCGCGCACGACACCGTCACGGACGGCGCGCCTCGTAACTCCATCGTTCGCTCTCGCGCCTTGGTCCCGCTATCAATTCTTCTATGCATACCTTTACACAGCACGTTCCGCGGTTTTGCCGATGCTTTGAACAGATAGTCTATCGCGCTGTGCACGATATCCATGACGCTTCGCGTGCGCTCGAGCGACGTCTCGCGCCCAGACGTCGACGGCGCAGCGTCGTCCGCAAACGCAAACGTCTGTCGCAACAAAACTTCTGTGTACTCCTCCGAGTCTCCGGCGCGCCGAAGCACGGGCTGTGGCAACCCATGACGCGCGCACATGTACTCAATCGTCTCCTGCGTGTCGAAACCGCGCGCACGCGCATTCGTCAGTCGTCGCTCGTCGTTTCAGCGGCGTTGAAATCATCATCTGATTCAAACCAGGCACCGTCGCATCTCACGCACCTCCAACGTACGCACGCGCGCGTGCGTCGCCGTCAACACCAGCGGCACGCGCGGCGGTTTTCTCTTCATCGTCTTCATTTTCTTCGTCCGCGGTTCGTGCGCCGCGCGCGCGTTAGCGCGCGCGCCCGGTCGAGCGAGTTGAGATTTTTGAACGCGCGCGGCTTCTTCATTCACCGCGCTCGTCGCCTCTCGCGCGCGTTTCGCGCGGCGCGGCGCGCTCGTCATGCTGCAGACGAACTCGGCACGGACGTTTCTTTTTGAGTGTCGCGTGTCACCCGCCCGGACGCTTACGTTGATGCCATCGTCGTCGGCGAGGAATGGCGCGTCACAACGCGATGCTTCGCGCCTTCGTGGCGACATCCGCCGCATCCACGGTCGCGCTCGTGGGCGCGGTCGTTGGATACGGGTACGGGTTGCCACAACCGCCGTCGTCGTGCGGGGCGTGTGGATCTCGCGCCGAACGCGTCGACGGCGCGACGCGAATCGCGGCGTACGATGCCGAGAGTTCTTCGTTCGATGCGAGCGTCGATGCGCACGAGTACTGGAGCGGTATCTCGCACGCGCGGCGGTCGTTGATCGGTACGCACGCGCGTGGGCGAGTGCTTGAAGTCGCGAGCGGGACTGGGCGGAATATTGGCATGTATGACGCGGACAAGGTGCGCGAGGTGACGGCGGTTGACGCGTCGCGCGGGATGCTCGCCGAGGCTGAGGCCAAGGCGAAGCACGCGGGTACGGGGGGCATTGCGATGGTATTCGTGTACGGAGACGTCGAGACGTTAGGGAAAGTTGCGAAGCGTCGTTCTGTGGATACGGTGGTGGATACTTTTGGGTTGTGTTCGTACGACGATCCCGTCGGCGCATTGAGAGCCATGGCGAACGCGTGCAAATTGGATGGCGAAATATTGCTCTTGGAGCACGGCAGAAGTCAATACACGTGGCTGAATAACATACTAGACGCGCACGCACACGCGCATGCGGTGAAATGGGGATGTTATTGGAACCGCGACATCGTCGCGCTGGTCAAGGAGGCTGGGCTCGAAATTATTGAGCACGAAACTAGACATTTAGGCACGACGTCGTTGATTAGAGCGCGACCAGTGGCGTAGAGAAACCAACCGTTTGGGGTGATTGTTGTATATTATCTGCATTTCAATCCTTATTACTTATTTCTACACGTTTATTGTTTTGAGCAAAAATATGCGCGGCGTTTTACGTTTCACAGACGCGCAGTGCTCTGCGTCGTTGTGCGACGACAGTTAATAATACCGCACAGCGAAAATGCTTCGCATGCCTCCAAGGACGGCGATGACAAAGTAGTAGGTCACACTTCCAGTGAACATGTACGAGTCAAATCTATCCAATAACCCGCCATGTCCGGGTATAAGGTCTCCACTATCTTTCATCTTCGCGTTGCGCTTCATGACGCTTTCCAGCAAATCGCCAAAAATGGACGTAAGGAACACGGTGGTGCCCAAAATCGCGCCTTGAAGTAAAGTCCCTGGCCAACCGAGTGCTTTAAACATCCCAACACACATACCAATCGTGGCTAAAAGCCCACCGATAGCACCTTCGACGGTTTTGTTCGGGCTCACCACTGTGAGCTTGTTTTTACCAAACGTCTTGCCAAAAGCGTACGCGCCGACATCCGCGCTTACGATGCACAGCACCGTCGTCAACGTCGCCGCGAGTCCAAGAGACCATACCTCTGGACCACCGAGCCATGCTGGCCAGTGCGGAATGATCGTTCCGCTTTGCTGCAAAGCGACTCCACTCATCCCGCGAAGCTTGACCCAAAACGTCGGCAAAAATCCACAGTAAAACAACCCAAACAGGGACGACGTGAATTCGTTAAAATGCGACTCTTCGTTCACGATGAGCATCGCCGTGAGTCCGGTGAACGATATCACGATCGCGATGAGAATTGCAGACATCCGCCCATGCATGATGTGCAATAAAATAGGCAACGACCCGCACACCAACGTGCACAGCCGAATCGCCCACTCGGGCGGAGGATAGGGAAGCTCCTTGTTCATCTCCTTCACCATGCCAAAAAACTCTATGCACGACGCCGCGTTAAACGCCGCCATCGCCAGCGCAAACGGCCACGCACCCGCGAACACAATGAGCGCACCGATCGCGCCCATCGCGAGCGCGCTCGCCACGCGCATCACAAAGTTGGACACCTTTTTCGGCTTTGCGGCGTCATCCTCGCTCGCGCCCGTCGCCGCCGCACGCGCGCGCACGTCCCGACGCGCGTATGCGTCATCATCACGTTCTACCACCGCACACCCACCGCACGTCGCGCCCGCGAACCGCACCATTCCAAACCCAAACTCGCCTCGACCTCCGCGCGCCGGCGCCGTGGTCCCCCTCCCCGAAACCTCCCCCGCGCTTGCACGCACCGTCCCCGCGCGCACCGTCCCCGCGCGCACCGCCCCCGTACGCGCGCACGCCCGTCGCACATCCACATCCCCCCCTCGCGCGCTCGCGCCCCCCCGCGCGCGCGAACTCAGCCCCGAAAACGTCCAACGCGGTTGGCGATTCGCAACAACCATCGTCGGCAGCGTCAGCATCGTGCGCGCGCGCCTCGGACTCCTACGCCAACGCCAACGCACGCGAGCGCGTACGAAAAAAACCCTTAAAGAATCACACGCGCACGCACGCTCCACGCTCCACGACGGACGAACGCGCGCGCAATGCCGCGTCGCGCGCGCGCCGACCGCGTCAGGTCAACCCATCGTCATCGATACACACACACACACACACACGCTCGATATAGAGGTCTTAGCACGTCCAGTACGCAAAACACACCCTTACGCTCGGATCCACATGCCCCCACGCGTGTCACACATCCAGGTCTCAGACCTCTGTATACGTAAAACCAGGGTATAGGTGACCGTCGCCATCCTCCGCCGTCCGCGCCCACCGCCGTGGGGCATTCGATGTCGACCGACGACGTCGCGCGCGTCGCGCGTCGCGCCGGTGCGCGCGACGTCGCCCGCAGTGTGACTCGCACCGCGCGGTGTGCGGTGGAACTCGTCGAGCGCGCGGCGACGCTCAGAGGCGTGCGGCGACGCCACGGGGCGACGACCGCGGGCGAGCGCGCGCACGGCGACGAGGCGCGGGCGATCGCGCGCGCGCGGGGGCACCCACCGGGGCAGGGGCGGAGAGTTGAGGGACTGCGTGCGGGGTCACGATTGGTCGTTCGAGCACGATGGATGGGTCGGGGCATCCCTCGCAGTCGGGCGCGAAATCGTCGGGCGCGAGCGGGGATAAGCATCGGTGGAGGACGTGGCAGAGTGATGATGATATTCCGCAACGGAAAATCTTGATACAACACATGTGCGTGAGCGACGCGCGCGAGAGACGGCGGGAATGATTCGAATGATGTGGAGGGTTAGGTCTTGGGTGTTTGAACGGGACGGGCGCGCGCGAGGACGGTTTCGGCGCGTATTAATGTTACGTGTACTGACGTGGTTTTTGTGTGCATCGATGTAGATTGCGAGTGTTCAAGCAAAGAAAACCATCGTTGACGAATGAGTGGAAGCACAAGCTGCCGGACTTTGTTTTGCGATTGGAAGAAGCCGTGTATCGCGGGGCGCGGAGCAAGGTGCGCGGATTAGTCTACGCGACGCGCGACGACGCATTTTGTACCGGGTTTCGATCGTCTCGCGCGCTTTCGAGCGCATGGATGTGTTGGTGTTGAAGTTAAGCATGCGCGACTGACGGAGATTATCGATGTTTTCAACGCTCGTAGGAGGAATATTGCGATAAGGCGACGCTTGAAGCGCGTCTGCAAGCCGTCGCTCGGATCATGATTCAGCGACAAGGAAGCATGCAGGATGGAGGAAAGCCTGGTTCAGCGGCCGCGGCGGCTGCAGCTGGTAAACAAATGGGGGCTTTGTTCCAGGGCATCGGGGATTCACGATCGATGCCGCCGCAGGCGGTGATGGGAGGTATGCACCCGGGCGCGCAACAGCAAATGATGGGAGGCAACGGGTTGTTGCCAAATGGGGCGCCAATTTTGCGAGGCGCGGCAGCGACGCAAGGTGTAGGTGGGTTTGCAGGTTCGGCTACGCAAATGATGCAAGGTGTTCCGCCAGGAACGATGATTCCGACGCCAGGCGCTGGCGGCGCGGTTGCGGCGCCCGCCCCCGCGCCGGCGAAGGGTAGAGGCAAGGCGGCGGCAAAGGGTAAAAAGTTGACGAAGGCACAAGAGGCTGCGCAGCTTGCGGCACAGCAACAGCAGCAAGCGCAAGTAGCTGCGCAACAAGCGGCGATGCGTCAACAAGGGGGCGCGCCTGTCCCGGGACGCATGGACTGGAGAAACATTCCGGATGAACAGCTTCGCAAGGCGTACATCGTCAAGCAGCAAAGATGGCTATTGTTCTTACGTCACGCGAGTAAGTGCCAAGCACAGCATGGGCAGTGTCCTTACACACCGCACTGTCACGTTGCGAAGCAACTCTGGGAGCACGTGTTGAAATGCACGTCGAGCAACTGTCAGTACCCGCGTTGCTTGGCGTCTCGTGAACTTTTGAAGCACCATCAAAATTGCAAAGACGCAAGATGTCCTGTGTGCGGTCCAGTGCGTAACGCGATGCTCAAACAGCGTCAACAAGCGCAGCAAATGATGGGATCGAACAAGCGCATGAAGCTTGACCACGATCCAGAACACGGTCAACTTACGGTCAAGGGCTCTAGTGGCCTGAACGCATCGCGCAAGCCAGGCACTGAAGGCACGTCGCTTATGGAGTGCTTTAGTCCAGAAGAGATCCGAACACATTTAGCATCTTTGCGTTTGGCAGAGAAGGATAACAAGATTCCTGGTCAAAGTACGGCGAGCGCACGTCAACTTCAAAAAGAAGCTGACCGCGCAGTGGCCCAAGCGACTGAGAGCGCATGCCGCGCTTGTGGTGTAGAACGGTTGACGTTCGAACCGCCGCCGCTTTACTGTTACAGCTGTGTTGGTCGCATCAAGCGTGGTCAAGTGTTCCATCATGTTCCAAGCATGCCTGGCGCCGAAGGTCGACGCGACGCGTGGTGTAATCCATGCTTCAACTCCATCCAGGGTTATGTTGACGTTGAAGGGCAGCGATTCCCCAAGCAGGCAATGGTAAAAAAGAAGAATGATGACGATTTGGAAGAACCTTGGGTGCAATGCGATTACTGTGAGGATTGGTATCACCAGATATGTGTGCTGTTTAACGGTCGACGTAACGAAGGCGGAGAAGCGCCGTTTACATGTCCCAATTGCATCTTGTCTCAACTGGACAAGGGCGAACGAACGGTTACAACTGAACGCCCGTCATCACAACAACCCGCTTCGAACTTGCCGAAAACAAAGATGTCCACGTTCTTGGAGGAGCGCCTCTCGGAGACGCTGGCGAAGGAGCGTGAAGAACGCGCGAAGCAGTTGGGCGTTCCGATTGAAAACGTTCCCACAGCTGAAAATCTCACCATCCGAGTCGTGTCGCAAACCGTGAAGCAAATGGATACTAAATCGCACTTCTACAAGCACTTCAAGGATGAAGGTATTCCCATGCACTTTCTGTACCGCTCTCGAGTGATTTTGCTGTTCCAAAAGCTTGAAGCCGCTGATGTGTGTTTGATGGCAATTTACGTTCAAGAGTACGATGAAAACTGCTCTCAGCCTAACAAGCGCAGAATTTATCTTTCGTATTTGGACTCGGTGAAGTACTTCCGCCCGGATAACATCACTGTAGCCACAGGAGAAAACTGTGCTTTGCGTACGTACGTGTACCACAACATTTTGATTGCGTACCTTGATTATGCCAAGCAGCGTGGATTTACATCGTGCTTCATTTGGGCGTGTCCTCCTTTCCAAGGCGATGATTATATTTTGTACTGTCATCCCAAGGTTCAAAAGACTCCAAAGGCTGACAAGCTTCGTGAATGGTATCTCAAGATGTTGCGCTCTGCTCAAAAGGATGGCATCGTCATCTCAACGTCAAATGTGTACGACGAGTTCCGCCTTGGGAATCAAAACCATGATATTCGAAGCGCGACTGAGTACCCGTATTTTGATGGTGATTACTTTTCCGGTATTGCTGAAGATTGGATTCCAACCATCATCGCGGAGCTTGAAGAGGCGAAGAAGGTTGCAGCCAAAACGAAGCAATCCACCGTCAAGATCAGCGCCCGCAAGGCAGCCAAATCTAAGAGTGGTACCATCAGCCCGGACGGTGAACTCGACAAGGAGCTCATGAAAAAGCTTGGGACGACGATCAGTAACATGAGAAACGATTTCATCCTCGCACATTTGGCACACCAGTGTTTGAGCTGCCGTAAGACCATCGCTGGCGCCAACCGCTACTACGCCACCGAGGGCACGCCTTTGGTGCTGTGCGAAGAGTGCAAAGAGTTTGAAGACGCCTTACCTGCGCACGAAAAGCGTTACGCAGGACGCAAGCTTGAATGCGAAAAGTGCGAAGAGCTTCCATCAATTACTCAAGAGGAGAAGGATGAAGAGGAGAAGCTCGAGAGCGAATTCTTTGACACGAGACAAGCGTTTTTGTCCTTGTGCCAAGGTAATCACTTTCAATTTGACTCTCTTCGCCGCGCGAAGCACACGACGATGATGGTGTTGTATCACTTGAACAACCCGTCTGAACCTGCGTTTGTGGCATCCTGTAACCAATGTTCTCGTGAACTCGAACCTGGTAAAGGATGGCGCTGCGAAACGTGCCCCGACTTTGACATTTGCGACAGCTGTCGCATCCGCGTCGGACACCAGCACCCTCTCATGCGACAAGGCCGCTCCGCAGGCGATCGCACGGCGATGTCTAACGCGGAACGAGAAAACCGTGCGGCGCAAATTGAACGTACAATGGAACTTTTGGTGCACGCGTGCGCGTGCGTCAATCCCAAGTGCGACAATAGCAACTGCCCAAAAATCAAATCCTTGCTCAAGCACGCGCTCACGTGCGAAGTCAAAGCCGGCGGTGGTTGCCAGCTCTGTCGCAAAACGTGGACCTTGCTCCAAATCCACTCTAAATCATGCCTCGAAGACGAGTGCCCAGTTCCCAAGTGTCGAGAACTCAAAGAATACCGACGCCGCGTCGCCGAACAAGGCGAGGAGCGTCGTCGCGAACAATACCGACTTTATTTGTCCGCAAATCGCTAAACCAATCACCATCATTCGCGCGATGGTGATTTTGTCCGTCTTATTAGTTATCAACCACCACATCTTCTCCATCATCGTCGTTCATTTAGATGCTGGAATGTGTACACAAATTGTCTTAGCAAAAACCATCCATCCACCGCGTCGCGGTGACCGCGAGCTGCACTCAAAAAGTAACGACCTGCGCATTGAATTGCGCCATTCGCCCGCCATGGACGACGATGACGGGGCGCCGCGCGCACGTAAACCGGTGTTACGCGTGCACACGTCGCGTACGTCGTCCTCGCCCTTCACCACCGGGCACGGCGATGATTCCTCCGACGACGGTGACGGCGAAGAGGATGAAGACGAAGAGTCCTCGGACGACGATGCGCACAAAACGGCAACGTTTGATGGCTTAGAACTCCTCCGTCACGGGCGTATCGCGCACGAAGTCGTGGCGTACGAACGCGCAAGTACGAGCGGTGCGCATGGAGCGTCGGATGGCATCGCGCCTGGCGCGAGTGGGACGCGAGGGAACGCGAAGGAGATGCTTCACGAGCTCGAGTTGGCCAAGCGCAATCCAACCATGGCGGCGTTTTTGCGCATGGGCGGTGCGCAGGATGAGATTGGCAAGCGTCGACGCGGGAAGGGACGGCGACGACGGAGCGCAAAGTCGCGGAATGCGATGGAGGTGGATGCGTTGATGAGCGATGCGACGATATTGTACGCGAGAGGGGAGTTTTCGTCGGCGGTGGAAAAGTTGCACGCATGCATAGTCAAGGCGCCGAATTCGAGTGAGCCGTATGAGCAATTGGCGCTGGTGTATGAAGAGACGAATGCGTTGGATAAAGCGTTGGATTGCTATTCGCTCGCGACGGTGTTGAAGCGGTCGGTGGATCCATCCATGTGGTATCGCATGGCGACGTTGGCGGTGCAGGTGGGGAATAAGGAGTACGCGATTCATTGCCTGGCCAAGGCGGCGAGGTCAGATCCGTATAATTTTGAGAATAAAATTGATCAAGCGACGTTGTATGCTGAGATTGGGGAGAATAAAAAGGCTATTGAGCAGTTGGAGTGGGTACTGAAAGATGATACGCCACCAACGGATGGCGCGATTATTCGCGACGCGACGGTGATGCTGGCCAAAATGTATTACAACGCAAAAATGCGCGACAAGGCAGAGTATGCCTTAGAGCGAATGTTAGATAGGTATCCACAACACGTCGATGCGACGGTGGTGAACATTCTCATCGAGTTGAAGATTGAATTTCGCAAGCACGCTGAGGTGCTGAACATCGTCGAGCGAGCGTATTTGAACATTGCTGGTGATAATGGGCGCTTTCCGTTGGATATTTCCGTCAAGCTCGGCCAATGTTTCTTACAAGTCGGACGAATAGAGGATGGTGTGCGTCATATTGATGAGTTAATAGGTCAAGACGCGTCCGAATACGATGACTTGTTCTTGGACTGCGCGAGCACGTGCGTCGAGGTTGGGTTGCTTCAAAAGGCAGAACAGTTGTATCGAGCGCTACTACCGCTCGAGGAGTACAACAATCCTGATTTGTGGCAACGCTTAGAAAAGTGTATTTCGCAGAATTGTGGTATGCACGGCGTGGCTGACTTCTACGAAGACTTGTACGAAGCCTATCCGGATGACGCCTTTGTCGCCGTGTCGCTCGCCGATGCGCTATCAAAATTCCCCGAAGATGTAGAAACAATTGCGCGCGCACGAACACTCATGTATGACCTCGACAGAGACCAAGTTCGAGATTACGGTATAGTGCTGCGCGTGACGGCGTTACAAAGGAAGCTGCTGAGTGAAGATGAATTGACGGTGATCATTCCCGCAACGCTCACGCTGTTGGATGATTTAATGGCGAAACGCGAGCAACGAAAGCTCCACCGCAAAGGCGGCGCCGAAGCTGCAGCAGCGTCTTTCATCGACGACCACGTGCGTATTTCCGATGAAGACATTTTTGCAAGTATCATCAATGGCGCCGAAGTGGCGCTGCGTCTCGGAAAGATCAATGACGCAAACGTAATCGTCAACAATGCGTTGTCGTTTTCCTCGGGGAGCATTTTAACCAAGGAACAAACTGCGTCTTTGCGTTACTTGCGTGCCTTGGTGTCGTACATGAATGGCGACCTACACGACGCTGCAACAAACTGCCGCAACGTGCTCGAAGTATTCCCACAGTCCATAACATTGTGGAACATGTTGATGCACATGGCGGTGAACTACCCGCGCGCGCTCAGCGTCGGCGCGGCGAAACTCGCCAAACGCCTCGTTGTGAGCACGAGCGAAGACGACGGTCGCAAGCGCCTCGTCCCGCTCATGGCGTCTGGATACGTGCATACATGGAATAAAAAGTGGTCAATCGCCATGCATGACTTTCTCACCGCTTTGGCTATTGCGCCGAATGATCCAGAAGTCACGCTGGCGGCGGCCATCTCGTTGCTCCACATGTCCACGCGCAACGCCAACGAAGTGCAGCGACACGCGTGGGCGTTACGCGCAATCGTGCTTCTTGAACGCACCGCGGCATTGCGACCTTCGCGCCCACAGGAAGGGTTGTACAACTTAGCGCGCGGTTTACATCACTTGGGGTGGTCAGATTTAGCGCGGCCTATTTACGAGCGATGTTTGGAAGCGCCCGCGGGACGCGACGTCGGCTTGCGACGCGAAGCGGCGTACAATTTGTCTTTGATTTACCGCAAAGCAAAAGCGCATGATTTAGCCCGTGCAGTACTGCGTAAGCATCTCACGATATGAGTATTGGACGACTATGGTGGATGACACTTTGATTACAAATACACGTAAAACTACCTTACTTAGAACGTGCGCACGCGTGATTTGAACTTACGAGAAACTAAACAACTTTCCAATGCGTGATGTAAGCATACTCGTCGACGTTGCCCGCTTTAACGTCGGCACCGGAGCCACTGCACGCGCCTGCAACTGTGCTCTCACGTGACTCAATTCTACTTCTAACTTGGCAATCGTTTTCGCCTGTTCGGCGATAATCGAGCACAACTTTATCACCTCCGCCGCCGAGTGCTCGCGCTCCGCCTCTGCGTCGTCCGATCCATTCGCCAACCCAGTACCCGGCGACAACGCCCCGAGCATACTCCCAAACATATCCAATCCCGACACAGGTGGTTTAGTCGTCGCCGTCGCGATCGATTCCAATCTCGGACTCTTCATGCCCGACAACGGACGCGGCGTCGTCGGTTGTGCTCCAAACTTTCTGTTATTCATGATGTACGTGCTCGTGTTCTTCGGCGCCCGCGGCGTGCGCGCCTTGGTCGCGGACGACTTTGACTTTGACTTGGGCGTGCGTTTCACCACGCCCTTGGGCGTCGATGTCGAACGAGCGGGCGTCGCGGGCGTCTGTGCGTGTGTCTTTCGTTTTGGCTTTGTCCCCCCCGCGACGCTGGTTGCGCCCGCGAGCGTGGCGGTGCGTTGCGACGCGGGAACCTTGCGCTTCTTGTTCGGCGCGGCGGACGCGGATTTTTTTGTATTTTGGGTGTCTTTCGATGGGCGATGTTTCCCCATCGTCGTCGTTTTTGTCGTGCGCGGTGTGAGGATTATGAGTTGGATTCATCTTTTCAAGATGACAAAGCAAATGTTGGACTCACATGTGGATGCATACGCGCGCGATGGCGCGTGCATGCGCGCGCTCGTGGTGTACAGTGTTGATATTACATGTTTAGGTGTGTGCGGGTGCTGGCGAAGGAGCCCAGAGGCAAAGGCGACCATCGGCGAGTCCGACCAGGAGGCACTCATCGCTCGCGGCGGTGGAGAGAGCGGTGACGCCGACGTTGGCGACATTGATTTGCGCTCGAATGGATAAGTCTCGCGTGTGACGTAACGTGACATCGCCTCGATGGTTACCGAGAAGGAGGATTCGTTCGTCTCGGGTGACGCAACACGCGTCGAAGGTTTCGTGTCGGCTGGCGTATTTGGCGAGCGTCGCGCCGTTGACGTGATACACAGAAAGCGCGCCAGACGCCGCGCACGCGCATACGACTCGCGAAGATGTGTCAAGAATTTTGATCCACGAAGGTACGCTTCCACTTGGTGTGCGCTCGAATGCGCGCACGATGTGTCCATCTCGTGTGTCGTGAAGCACCAGAGTTCCGTCGGCGCTGCCGCTTGCGATTAAATTCAACTGTGAGCTCACGTTGACGCACGTAATCGGCTCATCGTGTCCAAAGCAGATAACGCGCGGTTCAGCTTTGAGTGCACGTATGGCCTTGCTCATATTCCATGCACCATGCGGCAAGAGCAGCTCCCAGATCGCAATCGTCGTGTCTCGACTGCCGGTGACCAAGACGACCTTTCGCATTTGTTGCGCATTTGGTGACGCGTCCCAAGTTCTCGCGCTATTGTGTTCGCAAATCGATAAGCACGTCATCACGTCGCGATGCGCGCTGATGCGTTGAATTTCCTTGCCCTCGTCGACATCAAACAATCGCATGCTTCGATCCCAGTGCCCAACGCTCAACAAGACTTTGCCGCGTAACGCGACGTGCACCGTTTGCGAATGGGCGAGCGAATCGGGAGACACGTGAAGTTCCTCAATGCGCTTCGCCATGGGCTCGAGGTCAAGTGCGTATACGTCGTTCGACTCGCCATCGTTGAAATTGTGAGCCGCGCCCCCAGGACGAATGAGTCGGCAGCCCGCAACCGCGCGCGCGCCATCGATGGTATCGATGCGCGAGGCGTTGACTGAAATGTTTACCACTGCGCGGTTCAAGGAAGCTTTACCATCGTTACCTGATGACACGACAGCGGCAAACATCAGCGTCTCCGGTGATTCTGAAACACAATGGGCTTTCCACGATTGAACGCTACGTGGCGGATGCGCCTTTCTAAAAAGTTGTGTCGGCGTTTGACCAAAGTTTACGATTTGCGTCTCAATGGCGCGGCGCTGATCCGCGTCCTCCAGCGAGTCAAGATCGACCGCACCTTCGTATGTTAGATAGTAAAACACATTGTGTCGATCAACTGCGGGCTGGCCACGCTGCGCGCAGCCAAAAATTAAATCAATCCATGAATGTAAGTTACGGCTGACGTGTTCGGATTCGAGAGCGTCGCGCATGATGCGCGTGAATTCAAACCGCGACCCGTTCGCCCACGGAGGAAGCTCGACGTCGCCAATCGTGATACCATCCTGTCGTTGACCGAGTTCGAGAGAATTTGTATTCACCAAGAACTCTGAGGAATAATAAAACTCCGGAATAAGCTCTTTGACGTCGGCTGATGATTCCAACACAGCGTTGAACGTTTCGGCGACGGAATGAAACAGTCTGTCCGATTGGTCGAATCGGCCGCCTTGCAATGCTCGTGCGAGTTTCGTATATGGACCCAACCGCAGTAAATAGTACAGCACGATAGGGCATGATGAATAATGACTGCCATAATGGAACGGCGGCGTGTCGGGGTCATCAATCAATGAGTTATATCGCTCAATGAACGTCTGCAGACGCTCTGGGTTCAGCGCCCCGACGGGACGCGACAAATCGCGGTACACCGTTGGGTCATTCAAATCAATCGTACCACTCGTGTAATCTTTCAAAACCCACGGGAACACTGGGTATTGACTCAAGTCGTGCAGAGTCCGGCCGGCGTAAGTATTCAACGCCATGAGATAATCAAAGGTGCCTAATTCTCTGCGCTTCCACATTTCCTTAGAGCGCTCAGCAGCCTCAGCCTTGGCTCGTCGGTTCATCAGAACAGCGTTCGCCATTGCCGTTACACGTGCGGCGGCAAAACGTGCAATTTTCTTCGTGGAGAACGCGAAAAAAGCACTCGTGTGATCAGAGCAATGGATCTCAAATGCCTTGTGCTGAAGGCGATATCGCATGTGATGCACTTCGACAATGTCCTCGACGCTCCAGCGCCAGAATCGCTTACGGTGATCTTTCGCGCTTTCTTGCGATCGATCCACGACAAAAACAACAGCGTCACGGCTAATATCAAGCTTACCGACAATAGTTCGCGTAAGCGTTACGAGCGTCGCCGGCGTGCTGAATAGAACCTTGGTAGAATTATGCATCTCGTTCTCTTTATCGATGGCGAGTTTTTCAGCGAGCTCATCGGCGATGGCACTTTGCTCGTCGTCACCATCGATAAATTCTTTATCCGACGTCATCTTCCATTGTTGTCCCATACCGACAAGGCGAACGTTCTGAATACTATCCTGCGTGTCTGCCCGAGTCGCGCTTTCACCCTTTGGCACATCTTTGTATGGTTGAAACTTGTAATCTGGTTTCAAGCGCGACCGCCGCATGGACGCATCCTCTGATTTGTCAAGTTTCCAATAAGTCGCGCCACTGCCTGCGTGAGACGACCACGGACCACGTTCGCCTTGCAAGTCGTACAAGATCGTCGACCATCGCCGCGCGAGCGTATCACAGTGCTCCTCGAACGTGAGTCGCTGAATGGCGCGGCGCGCTCGCTCGCTGTCGCACACTGGCGTGACCTTTGCCGTTCGTGTACTCAGGAGCGCAGACTCGGCTTCTTTCTGGCGTTGCTCGTGTTTGGTACGAGCCGCGAGAAAGTTTTCGCTCACTGTCGTTCGAAACTCTTTCACTCGTCTCGATTCTTTTGCTTCGTTTGCCGCCGCAGCTGCGACTTTCTGCTCAGAAATCAAATCCCGTCCTTCCAAATGCGCGCACTCCTCGATGGTTTCACACTCGGACAACAACATCCGTCCTACTTCAGAGGCAAGACGCACCAGATTGACGACTAAGCCGAGTCGTATCCGCGATTCTTCATCATCAGCAGCAACGTTAGTTTTCGCAGTCTCGACGAATCGAAGTAAATCAGCGAGAAATAGATGGGCGCGGTTGCCGAGCGCTGACGTATCGAGCGCCTTGCCGTCGCCATCCGTCAAGACGGGAGCCAAAAATGATGGGAGCAAACCAGTGCACGAGTTAACAGCCGTGCGTAAATCATCAAGTGAACCCACGCGGACATATAAAAGAATAAGGCGGAATCCAACGCGCTGACACTGATCGCGGAGTGTTTCAAGAGAACCTGTAGTGTCTACGTCGCTCTCATTTGTCGACGAAAATGGCATGTCACGTATTATTCCTTTGGCACGGCGATGTATCTTTCGAGCCATGTTTGTATTCTTTACCTCTTTATCGCTCTTAATATCCTCGAACGGCTGACCAGGGGGAGATATAGCGTTCAGCAATGCCCATATGTTTGCGTAAAAGTCCCAAGATACTTGCGTGATAGCCGTCTTGTCGAGTGGGGCATTCGGGACGCCGAGTACGGCGGCTTGCGAAGCTGTATCAGAAATAATGGAATCAAATATGTGCAGTAGCGTAGCCAGATTTCTTCTACATAGCGGCGCTTCGATGTTCTGAACCTCTGACCATTCGTCTTGCTCGCCCGAGTTCGTTCGTTGGGGAAGAATGAGCACCAGTAAATCCGATAGCAGTTCTTGCGCCAAATTAGAATCGTCTGGTAAAGCGCCGCGCTTGATCAAAATATCAATGACGCCTAGCGTATTTGACACGTGATGGTGTCCATCAACAGTCCTTAACACAGCATGGTATAGCAGCGCGGTGATGAGGCGTCGAGCGATTGACCGCTCCTCAATTCGCGTTTCGTCGCCGTCGTCGCGCAGAATGGGTAAAATCCACGTTTGCCATCCGCGCTGTTCGAGCACAGCTTGCGCGTTCACGCTGGCACCTTCGACGAGCTGCAACAAAAGCTCGAGCACACTCAAACGCATTTCATGATTGTCACTCGCACTCATCAAACGCAGTAAAACACCCGCGGCGCCGGCGTTAACGATGCCCGGAACGCTTACGACGTTGCCACCATCTTCGACGCCGTGCTTGGCTTCATCAGATTGCCGAGTAACTTTGGAGAATAATCTCCCAGCAACTGCGCGAATACTTGGCGGGCGGTTCGCGTTCATCTTCTCGGCAACTTTGTCAGCTGGGAGTGCTTGACCACCTAATAATAATTCAAACAAAGCCGAGCGACATTCGGCGACATCCAATGGGAACTTCTCGAGAGCGTTGGCGACCGCGGTGAAGAAACCAACTTCAAAATCTTGGCTCGTGGTTGCGGTGAATTTTCCACCAAGCGTGGCGCTTAGTGCGCCAGCGGCGGCGCCAAATGCGGCCGAGATGTGCGCACCCGTGCCAGATCCGCGCGAAAAGCCCTCTAACGGTGGCATGAGATTTGCGAGCCATAGAAGAGCAAACGACCTCACTCGTTGACTGTCTCTACTGAGGGAAGACAGTGCAAGGAGCGGACCACCGTACTTGGTAAACGCCTGGTGCAAAGCATGCTGCGACACATCGCCGGGCTGCATTGAGTTGACAAGAAAGCGCAGAACATCTCCGACGACTTCATCATCAGCACATTCTTCGATGAGATAAATGATGGATTCCGCGGCTTCTTCAACGAGGCGTGTCGGCGCGCCAACGATGAGGTGCTTAAGTACTTCGAGCAGAACTCGGCGACGTCTCACGCCTGCTTCACCGGGCGTATACTCTAACGCGTCGATGATAGTAGACATGGGCAGGTGGTATCGCAAACCTTCTGCGTGCTTCGTTGCGAGGGACAAGATGTACTCGCCGTGCTGTTGTTGAGTTTCGGCGTCGGCGAGCGCCCACAGACGTAAATCCAACACAACGCGCGCCGAAGAAGTCTCATGCTCTAGTCCTCCCGTACGTCGAAGTTTATCCAAAGCCGTTATCAATGCAGGTCCAAGTGACTTCTGCCCGTTTGAACGTAGCAAGTTGGCGATGAGAGCGTATCCATCGCACGCGGTCAAAGTCACCTGATTGAGTCGACTTCCATCTAGCAACGCCACCAATAGATAGACGCCTTCACATACGATCGCACGATGTTGATCTACATCGACATCACGCATGACGTTTGATAAAATGGGAAGTATAACCTGCACGCCCCCAAGGCAGTGAATCACATCCTTGACAGACTTGGTGACGCAGACTTTTGCGCCGCCGATCAGACTGTAATCGTGCTCGGTTTGGTTGCCATCTGTTTCGCCGTACTGGGCGGCTCTACCCGCGAGAGTGACCGCATTCATGACGAGTACGATATGTTCAGCCAAGTACTCTCTTGTCTCACGACCTTCGATAGCATTCATGCTGACAGCCGCGAGTACTTTTTCCGTATGCGATTCAGTTGATTTGAAACGTCCAACATACTCTGGCCCCAACGCGTAAATCATCGATATGGCAGGGGGCGAAAGTGCATCATCTAGAATATACGTTGAACCAAGTTGCCCGAAAAACGGGCACACCTTCAACAGCGGATTTTGCACGCTCGTGTCAAACGTGACGGATGCGATGCGGCAATATGAAATGGACTCGGCAGACTTCACTGGATATCGGAGCTTTGCTTGATCCATCAACGTTGAACCCATGAATAATTTTACTACGGGCTGCGAAAGACGACCAGGGAGGTGAACAAGCGACAAAAAAGTCCACTTATTCTCTTCGATCGTCGCCGCCAAAGACGCTGTATCTGTCGTCCCCGCCGCGCCGCGGATGCCAAGCGTTAGCTTATCTGTGTTCAGCTCACCTAATATACCGTTACCATTGCCGACCAGCAGCGAGAACAACGACACGGGATTGCCCGCCTCTGGAAATTTTTCTATCCGAAACCACATGCATATTGTGTATCCATTACGCACAGGCAGCGTTAATTGCTTGTTGACATGTATCCCGCATCCGGGTCCAGTGAAGTCAAAAAATGTAGACGGTCCTTCACGTTTCGCCGAATGCTGTAGCAACTGTATGAGCTTCAAGTGTTCGCTCGATGAAACTTCATCGCTTTTGAGGAGCTGGAAAATGTATCGTACTTGTTTCGTGGACATAGAAAACGAACTGCAAAGTTGAATGACTTCAAGCAATGATTCGCGATGCGCCTCTGCATCCGTGTACCAACCCAAGAAAAAGTCCAGAGCACCTGCCGAATTTGCCGTAGCTTTGGATGTGACGGACGTCGAGAGTAGGTGTTTGATAGAAGTGAACATCATAATCTTAAGTTCTTCAATCACTTCTAGCGTGTTGAAGAGTTGCAATAACGTTCTCAACGCGCCAGAGTTTCTCAATGCGACATTCGACGAGGCGACGTTTTCGCCGTCATACGTGTCGTCTATGATTAAACTCATGAATGCCCCGAAAAGTGCTTCTGACATCGTGTTTACGCCCCGTGCGCATTGGATTGCCTCCATAAATGTGTCATATCCTATGGCTTTTTCAAAAGTTGCAGCTGCAGCGTGTGAATTCGATATCACCGCTTGCATGGTAGAAATTACTTCCAACGCCACATTCTCTCCTGCGTCGCCATCGCACAGAGCTACAATTTGCACGAATTCAGCGCCGCCACCCTCTGAAGATAATAAATCTCGCAAGCTAGAGCCCGAGCCGTTCGGGTTATTGAGCATATTTCGTAAACCGCGCAGCATCGCTTGCAAAAGATCAAAACTGACGCCGCGCGCACGAGGAAGAGCTTGTACGTATCTTCTTGCTAAGGTTGACCACGCATCACGGTGGGCACCCGCATCTGGAGACGATGCATTTATGCGCTGCCCGATGAGAGAGATAACGGCCTGGATAGCAACATCGCGCGTCGATGTTGCCCACAAAAGCTCACTGAAAATTAAATCAACAACGCCGTCGTTGTTGAGTGTCGATAACGCGAGAACATCTGGTCCCTCAAGACAGGAGCGTAGAGCGCTTAACGTTGCACCTAATGCCGCAGCACGTGGCGTTGGCAGCGCTAGTTGTGAATGATTTTCGCAGAATGATATATCATCACTCCCCCAACACTTCAACTGCGCACTTAATGCCCCAGCGAGTCGCCCTGGTGCTTCTATTTCTGAGAGCGCTTTACTCGCTCCGTGCGAAGAAAGCTTCAAGAACAACTCGAGCGCAGGACAACAACGAAGCACCGCACTTGGTTGTATCGCTCGCGTGGTGATTGCACCAACAAGCGCGTTGCATTCGCTAATGCTATCTGTTGTTTCACTTGCAATTCGTCCAGCCTTGAGAAGTAACGCCACCACTTGTGTTTGGACGCGCTGTCGCAGGCGAGCGTTTCCATCGTCAGACTTCACTTCCGCGTCCTCTGATACGGACTGTATAGGGCCGAACGTGTCGCAATCTAAAAGAACCTCCCATGTGCGGGATTTTCGAACAATCGGTATCATTGTGGGATCGCGCGCGATTACGTCGCTCATGAAACGCGCGACAAAAGACCGCAATTCCAAGCACTTCCGCGCGCTGGCGAATGGAAGACTCGCGCTCGAACACGATTCCGTGAGCGCATCTATGACGCATTGCGCGAGCAACTCCTTTGCGCCTTTACTTGCCCAACCCTCTGTTGACTGAATACCTTCATCACGTTCAACAAGCTTCAAGAGTAAGCTATACAACTCTGATAATGTCGCATCCATGGGCACGGGAGCTTCGCTCAACAAAACAGCACGCACCCGCTCGCTATCCCAGGGGACGCCTTCAATTTCATCGCCAGAAACGATCGATTCATCTACGCCTTCGTTGCACAAAGAACTGACGCGACGTATCAACGTAGACAATCGATTGAACATACCGACTGCTTGCGCTCGCTCAATATTCGCCTTACTGCCGCTCATGACGCGGCGCACAAGATCAAGCGCGGCAATAGACGACGCGATGAATTTGGCGTCCACATCACTAGCGCTATCGCGTGAATATACGCCTTCAAAGAAAATATCGAGTGCTCCCGCGGCGGCTAAACTCTTCTGCATGGCAACATCGCCATCTATGGCGTACCCAATCGCAGCTGTCGCCGCGTCTTCTATGCTTGACGCTGTATCGCGCATGGACCCGTTAAATTTTGCTGAGGCTGCTCGCTCGATGCGCAAAACATCAATTAAGCAAAGCAGGGTGCTCGACTCTGTCAATTCCTGCAGCGCCCAAGATTTGTCTTCCTTCAAGTACGTTCCGAGAATACTCACAGCGTGAGCGATGACGCGCTGCATGGCATCTAATTGCGCGCGCGCTTCGTCTCCAGATGCACCATCCGCGCCGCTCGCCGAAGCTCCGATTGTCAAGAGTCGTTGCGAGCACGCCTTACACGCGCTCGTCAGCGCTTTGAACACACCATATTGTACCATCACCACGCGATTATGCGCAGACCGCGACATGACTTCAAGTGCACGCATCGCCTCGATGCCAACGTTGGCGCGCCGCTCCTCACGCTCCTTGATATCCATAGACGTGGACAATGCGCCTTCGAGACGGTCTGCGAGAGACGCCGCGTCGCTCACCGCTCGCTCAACAATCTCTCTCGGGTGCGCACGTCTGCACCCTGCGTCATCCACGCTGGTAATGTCGCCAATCAATGGCACCCAATTTGCGTACATTTCACCAAACGCATCGAAAAACGCATTCACGGCGCCGCGTTCGGCGCTTCCGCGCGCTGCGCCTCGCGCGAGCGTCCACAGAAACACCAAGTCTCCATCGCGCGTGCCATCGAAAGACGCCTCCAAGACGCACGGTATGGACGCGCGTTCGACGACAGGACTCGACGTGCTCAGTTCCATGTCGTCCCGCGCCGTCGTCGCGCCGTCATCGCGCGTCGAGGCTTCGGTTTCGGAGGTTGCCGTGAAACGGCGCAAAAAATTCATCCTCGACGTCGTCAACTACAGCGCGCGCGCGCCCGTGCGCACACGGGTTCGTGAGCGCGTTGGAATCTCCAACGCACACCGTTCGTGTGAATGCACGCGCTCGCCCCGACGACAGGCGATCGATGCGCGCGCGGCGCTCTCTGGCGTTGCGGTGGCTTGTGGCAGTTGCAAGTTTAAAAGCGGTGTTCGATGTCGACGGGACGATGAGAGGTAAACGATGTCGTATTGCACAATGCGCTTCGTACGCGCGGTAAAATGAAAGTGGTAATGTGGTATCGTCGCGAATGCGCGGGTGTTTTACGCGTCTTCGTCGAATGAGGCGCCCGGATCAATCGGTGCGGCGTCGTCGATGTCGCTCGGCATCGCGGCTTCGACGGGCGTATTCAATGATTGTTGCTTTGGATTTTCTTTTGATGATTTTTTCTGCTCAATGACGTATGCCGGAACGCTGATACCTTTGACGTACCAGTCGACGAAATCATTCAGCGAAACGACGCCATCTTCTTCTTTATCGAGCATACGAAGCGCGATGTTGCAATCCATCTCGGTGACGTCGTGTCCCATACTTGAAAGTAGAGATTTGAGTTTATCGCCATCGAGCTCGCCCGTTCCATCGCTGTCGTACTCACTGAACAAGGCTGCGATTTTCATCGCTTCTTTATCGCTGATCGAAAACGACTGCGGATCAAATCCAAACTTCTCTTTAGCGTTTGCGTACTCGAAATACGCAGCCAAGTTGTGAATCGTGCTGCGAGAGTTCGAGATGAGCTCTGCCTCTTCATGCAACGCATCGCGAATCTGATTCAGAAGCGTCAACACTTTCATCGAAGCCGTCGCGCGACGCATCGAGAAAGGCGTCAACGCACCGATGATGTGTTCGGTATCACCCAACTGCTGCGTTGCTGTGATAAAGTTGCGCAAATCGGCAGTCTCAAACGTCACCAAAGAGTAAATGTACGCAGACAACAGAATGAAATGAGCCGCCGCTTCCACGGCAAAAATGGCACCAGCGATTAAAACCATCGCGAACGCAACGTACGCCATGAACGTAGGAAAGACGGCCTCGTACGGATTGTAGTTCAGATTCACGCTTAAAACCATCAGCGACACCGTCATCAAAGCGTTGAACAATGTTGCAAAGACTTCAACCGCAATCAACCCAGTTGAGCGCTTAAGCACTATGCGACGTAAATCATTCGGTGTCTTGATTCCTAAATCAACAAATCCGCGCGCGATGATGGCGGCCGCGCGAGGACTCAGCGTCGCGCGCAAAACTTTGGACATTTCATCAACCGCGCTGGAATCTGAAACGGCGCCAGTGGCGGCGCCGCCACTCGAGCGTTCCTTGGTGACTGGAACGTACGTGGCGTCGTCCACAGTCGGCGAATCAATGACTGCGGCGTCGACGTCGATGTCGACGTCGTCGCTTTCGGCAGCGCCACGCGGACGGTGCCGAATGTGGCTCACCATGTGGACACGGAACACGGGCGGCTGCGCGACGACGATGGACCGCGCGATACGAAGCGATGAAGGACGCGACGACGACGGGCAAGAGAGTGCGATGCGAGGTTGCGGGCGCGCCGCGTGAAGAAAGATGGCGCGGTGCTGCATTCGTGCGGCACAAAATGACGTCATTTGGATGGATGTGTGGGACGACGTCGTAAATCGGAGAGCGAGAGACGCGCGCAGTCATCAACTCTCGCTCGTAACAGCGCGTTGAAGCAATGCATAATTTCTCACTCAATGTCTTTTCGTATGTGTTTATGTGTTCAACTCATTACATGATTTAATGCGCCATTGGATGAATTCGTGGTAAAGTCTTGCTTTGTTCTTCACGCGGCTTTGATGCACGTGTCTTCGTCGTACGGGGCAAAAATCAAACCACTACCCATATCCGTCCTATCGAGCTGGATTTGGTACGGTGCATACTGACCAGTCGGCCAAGACGCAGCGCGATACCAGTGCGCGACAACCGTACCAGTGGCCCAACCTTCCGGCCCCGGCCCTATGCGGCACGCCACCTTGGTGCCGACGTCGAATCGCAGCGCATCCGTCGGCACCGGTCCCGGTTCTGGCGTCTCCGGCTCTGGTGGCCACACCGCTTGCTCGCCCGCCGCCCATTGTTGAATAATTTCATCCGGAGGCATCTGCGAATCGATATCTCCCTCCTCAACCTCGTGCACCTCGCACGGAATCCCAAACACCGTCCCGCAACCGGCGCCGTAGATTATCCGAACCACCGTATCAATCGGCGCGCAATTCGGATCCCCACACTGCACCTCACTCACATCCACCACGCATTCCCGAGTCTGTACGTGTTCCAGCGGCAATCGCGCCTCGACCCACTCCTTGACGCGCACGGTGGCGGTCCGTTTCGCCTTGGCGGCGGCGTCTTCCGCGCTCCCGGGCAGCGTGAATGGTCCCGCCATGGCGCAAAATCGTGCCGCACCCTACGTCGTCGTATACACGGGACTTTGGCCGAACTCGCCCCTGTGTGCGCGCGTCCCGCACCGTGCACGCGTCCGTACGAGCTCTACGCTCGAAATCGACGCGACGCGACGCGCAATGCCGTCGGAATCGGTTCGATTCGATTGTGCGCTCGGCCAAGTGTCTCGGTGTTGGGGGGAGGGGTCGTCTCTTGAGTCATAATCGGTCAAATGACCCCCTCAAACGAGTTCTTCGAAACTTTTCTTCCGCACCGTGACGTCACAGCGCGGCGTTCGACGACTCACGCGGGCGATCGACGACGATGAGCTTCGTCAATCGCCTGTTCTCCTACGTTTTTAACGAACTCATGGTGAACACGCTGGCGAATTCGCGCACGTTTCAGCGCTTCGCGGTGAAGAGCGATGCGATGATGCGTGAGGCTGCCAAGGGCGACGCAGCCAAGGTGTTTCGTGAGAGTCAGGAGGCGGTGCGCGCGCGCGCGGAGGAGGTGAAGCGACAATTGTTTGAGGAGATGTCGTCTAAAGGTGGGCGCGGTGGTGGCGGCGGCGGCGCGTGAGACGTATTTGATTTGTTTTTGTAATTGTATCCCAGCACGTTGTAGAAGTAAAAAGTTGGACGTCGGGCTACGCTACGTTTACAAGGAGTCTATCGAAGTTTAGTGTCGATCATAATGTTATGATGCGTAATAGTATGGTTTATCTGCGGCGTGAGACGCGCCTGGGAAGTTACATCGCTTGGTTGCGATGCCAAACATGCTCACCGAACCCGTGGGCGCGAGTCGCGTCGGGTCCCTGGCGCCGGCGAAGACATTTTTCCCGAGCGACGCGCCTTCGCAATCAATGGTGACCTTTTCGCTGTTTTCAGCGACGATGTGCACGACGCGATGATGCGCGTGGAATTCCCGATTACCTCTGCCCCAGTACGTGCCGTCTTTTAAGATGCAGCGATCGCGATTGACCGTGTAGCCGTAGCCGGCGTTCCTCATGGATGACATGCGCCGACTCGACGAGGATGGCGAGTACCGCGACACGGCGGATGATATTCGATCCGCCACGGTGAGAGAATGGTCTTGTGTTGGGTAGTAGTCCCGCGCGCCACTTAATGACGCATCTATGCACTTCTGAATCGTCGCATATGGTCTCGCTGCCGTGCCGTGACCGGTGACGTCGCTCCCCGAAGGCGACACGTAAATGTCGCCGTATAAAAAGTACAAGCACGACTTTGATGGATTTCCCGGGTCGGCGTTGCCAGGAACGCCAAAAAACGGATCCGCCGCGGATGAGCTTAACCACCCAGTGCCCTTATCCAAGTTGTGCCCATCGAGCATGTTGGTGTAGTAATTGAGCGGCGGATTGTTGGACACCGCGCAGTCGCTCGGCGTGCCGACGTCACGGCTCCACATCCAGTACCCTTTTGCCGTCGCGGTGTTGTCTCGATAGCCCACGTGCGTGGGTGTCGCCGCCACGTTGCCCGTGACTGGCACGCCAAACTTATTGTAATTGTTGCTCACTTGTACTAAATCTTGATGCGCTGGTTTAATCGAGCCGTCAGACGCCGCGTCGCTCGAAGGCATGTCTTGGCCGCGATAGGACGGATTGAGCTCCGCCGCGGCGAGGCGCCGTCCTGTAATCGTTCCTGTGACTTCACCCACGGCGACGACGTCGTATGACGCGGTGGAAATATCATACGCGCCTGTGGCCCATGAACCGTGATCTAATTCTGGATCGAGCTCATTAATGCCTTTACCTTGCATCGTGTACGCGCCGATGGCGGCGGGATCCGTGGCGGCGACGTTGAGCTCAGACGCGCGGACTTGAATGACGGGCTTTTGCGGCGTAAACGTAACCACAGGCGCGCTCACGTACGAACCCGCGGTCACGATGCGCACTTCGATAACCTTTTTCACAAAACACCCGTATTCGGCGAAACAATTATCCGCGGGCCCGAGAACGGCGACGGCGCTCCCGTGCGCACCACCCGTTGTGAGGCACGTCCCGGAACACGACAGCGTCACTTCGGGCGGCACTCGATACTCATTGCCTCCGCTTATGACAGCAATACTCACCAATACACCGTTACTTACGGTCGCGGTCGCTGTCGCGCCGGAGCCCTGATTGTACGAGTATCCTCCACTCGTCAACGAGACGGCGGAAATCTTTCCATTCGTCACCGTCGCCGTCGCTGCGGCACCTCCTCCTCCGCCACCCGTAAACGTTAACACTGGCGCTGATGCATAGCCAGCGCCAGCGTTCACGATAGACACCGCCGTAATGGCATCCCCTGACATAGTCACGTCTAACACCGCACCACTGCCGATGATATCCGAAGAATCAATCAACGTCGTGTCGGATGGATATTGCCGAAGCTGCGCCGCCGGTCCAAACGCCGGCGTAATGCAACGAATTTCTGTCGATGAAATCCACCGCACGCGCCCACCGGGTTCGCCGACGACATGTGACACATCGTCGCTCTCCCATAAATTCTTACCACTTTCTGGAATACCACCAAATTTACACTTGAGATATTTACTAGGCAGAAAGTTGGTGCCTTTGACGACGACTTCGGTGTTGCCGTCAAACGGACCTCTCGCGCCCCAGACGGAATTTTGAGACGTGCTTATGCTCGATACCGTCGGAATCGGATCGCTATACGTGAACGTGGCGTACGTTGTATCATACGTCGCGCCATCGTTCGATATTTGGTACTTGCACGCGACGCTCGGTATCGGGTCTCCGTCGGGCACCGGCATGGGCGGCGTCTCGCACCGCACGGCGACGTAACTGAGCCAAATCGCAGGCGTATCCTTGACGTATGACGCCGCCCCTGTGCCGTCAACATCGATCGAGCACGTCATGCGGCACCTTAAATGCTTTCCAGGGTAGAACGTACCGCGAATCCGGGGGCTATTCATGGGCGCGGACGGGTCGGGGAAATTTGGATTGGGCGTCCCCGAGCCATCCGTCGGCCCTCTGTACACCTCACTCGAGCCCAGCGTGCTCGCGCCTAAATTCAATCCAGTGGCCGAAATCACAACCGCGGTACCGCCAATGTACGGCCCAGTGGTATTTGACGCCGTCCAAGTTTCGTGGTACGCGTTGGTATTAATTCCTTGTCGAACGCCGTCGTAAAATCCAGCCAACGAGTCGTCGTAGACGTACGCCAGAAACGTCCCCGACCCCTTTGTAAACACATTCGGCGTCCCACTGAACGATTCACCATCGTTTGAGACGATGACTTGCGTCCACCCCGCTTCATTCCTCGCAGGGGTCTCCACAGTGATCATCGAAGACGAATGAAACGTCGCACGCGCGTCCGTAACCTCTGTCCCGCGCACAAAGCGCGCCGTCAACGACGGCGAGTTCGCGAACCCACCGCCGTAAATCGCGAGCGTGGTGCCCCCGGCGATGTGCCCTTGCGGCGGTTCAAGCCATGAAATCTAAGTCACGCGCATCAGCGATGTCATCGTCAGTCATACGCATCGTCATTGGCGTCGTGGAGCTCGTTCCGCGCGTGTCGCGCGCGCGACGCGGTCGTCAACGTCGTCGTCATCAGCACCCACCTGCGGCGGCGCCATCGTCACCGATCCGTACCCAGCGCATCCACGCGCGAAAACGCACGCGAGCGCACACGCGAGGACGATCGACGCCCACGCCCGATGCGTGCGCGGCGCCGTACGCGCCATCGCGAGACCGCGGCCCAACCGTCAGCGAAAAAACGACCAACTCTACGCGCGCGCGCGTCGTCCTCGTCGTCCTCGTCGTCGTCGTCGCGCCTTTCGCGCCTTCCTGTGCAATGGCGCGACGCGCGTCCCGCGCTCGTCCCGCGTCGCCCTCGCGCGATGGTCGCGACGGCGTCGTCGTGTGCGGCTCGTCGCGCGACCGCGAGCGCAGACCAACGGCTCAGCGCAAACATGGAGCTCAACGACGCGTACGCGCACGCCGACGTCGCGTCGCGCCCGCCGCGCGCGCGCAATCGCGCGAAACGCGCGCGCGGGATGTTCCCGCGCCGCGCGTTCGCGTCGTCGATCGCGCCGCGCGACGTCAACGCGCCGGATGGCGTTGATTCTGTGATAACGCTAAAAAAAACGCTCGAAAAACAACCACGTCTCACGCGCGTCTCGGCGTCGCTCTCGCCCGCGAACGCGAGTGTGACGCGCGCGCGCGCGCATAAAAAATACACCGAGCCGCGTCGCGCGCGTGCGACGGCGCGCGATGGCGGTGACGGTGCGCACGGCTGACGCACAACGCGAGGCTGAGGTGGAGGAGGTGGTGCGCGCCAAGGCGGTCTCGGCGCAGGCGCGTGCAGTGCGCGCGCGCGCGAACGCGCGGCGTCGGCGGGTGACGAGCGGCGGCGACGCGACTGCGCCGCGGGCGTTGGCGGCGACGGCGGGCGCGTCGGGCGACGGTGGCGCGTCGTCGCGGGTGGTGCTCGACGCGGTGGCGCCGGCGAACGAGGACGACGAGGCGAGGACGACGACGACGAGTAGAGGCGTGTCGAACGCGCGATGCGTATGCGAAGGGGTGACGAAGAGTGTTCAACGCGAAATGCGCGATGGGTCGGTGGTGCGCGAGGACGTGCGCGTGGGCATTCGCGCGATAGTTGTCGCAAAAGATGGAGCCGCGTACGTCGGTCGCGAGGATGGCGAAACCGAACGCCTGCGGGACATCGACGACGCCACGCCGACGCACGCGACGACGGTGAAATTTACGCCAGATATTTGTGGAGGGTCGATGACGGAGTTCGTCAACGCGCGTACGCCGGTGCGTGCGCTGCAAATTTCGCTCGATGGCGAAATCTTGTTCGTCGGGTACGACAACGCCGGATGGATGAAGGTGGCGTTGGCGAATGGATTAATTGTGTCTTCATCCCCCCCGCATGAAGACTTTGCGGATGTATTCAAATACGTCGACGCGTCCAAGCTGACTAAATACGTGAACACGACGCCACAGTGTCGGGCAATGCTCGTGAGTGATGACTTGAGTGAAGTGTATCTCACGTCGCCCGCGCTCCGGGACAGTCGCGTGTACGCTTGGGATTTGACTCGCCGGGACGGCGAAACGACGAGCTTGCGCGAAGAGGTGATGTTGGAGTGTCAAAAACAATTCAACGCAGCCTCGGTGTCGTTGAATGATATCGATAGCGTAGACGATGTCGATAGGTGGAATGATCTGTACGCGTCGATTGAACTCGACGTCATGTCAAAAAGAGAGCGCGCGCGCGGGGCGGTGCGGCGTTTAGAATTTCATACCGATATTGTCACGTCACTCGCACGAGTGCGCGATGTGCTCATCAGTGCTGGGAGTGATAATTATATCGCAGCTTGGGATTTGACTATGCGGATGGATTCGCCCAAGCCAGTGTTCACGACAAAGTCAACGTGCGGTGTTCGAGCGCTATCCGCGACGGATGACGGCGAAACGTTGTATTGCGGAGGCGCCGATAGTAACGTTCGCGTGTATCACGTGACCGGCGAAGGGAGCGCATTTAGCCTACAGTGGATGAGATCCATCGCTGGTCACGATGGATTCATCACGTCCATGAGTGCGGCGGGGAATGTGCCATTCGTAGTCACTGGAAGCGCGTACGTGGACAAAGCTTCGGCGTCAGTCATTTACGGCGACGGGGACATTGGTGTGTGGCGAGTCAGCGATGGTGCACGCATGTCCAAGAGCAAAGTGCACGAGGCCGATGTCACGGCGTTATCGTTTACTCCGGATAGAAAGTCACTATATAGCGGCGATGCGCATGGTAGAGTATTTAAACACGTGTTTGGGGATGTCGTCGAAGACGATGAACCGACGCGACGCGGCGCGGGTACGAAAGAAATGGGATTTCGCAAAGGTTTTTTACTGTGATAATGACGGTAACGATACAATCGCAAGTACAATGCTAGCGTGCCTCTACTTTTTTGCCTTCTTTTTCGGTGCATATTTGGCCTCGAGCGCGGCAAACATATTCTCCGCCTGGTCGCCTCGCATGGCTTGGTTGCGCTGAATAAGCGCCATTAAATCATTCTCCCCATCCTCGGGCGCCTTCACGCGCTTCACCTTGCGCGCACCAAGAGGGTCTTTCGGCGCTTTTCTCTTTCGTACTTCTTTCGCCCATTTCGTGTACACGTCGTATTCGCGCACATCCTTGGCTCGTATCGCCGCGTCCACGACGTCGGCGAAACGGTGCGAATCATCAGCCTCCTCGCTACACATCACCCAAGAAAAAACCTTCGTCATATCTCCCTCAAATTGTGCATAGTACTCCAAAACATCTTTTCGCTCCTCATCACTCCCGCGGTAGGTCTTTTCGAAATCCACAATATCATCCTTCTCTACTTTTTTATACACGCTTCGGTAGTACCTGTACAGCGTCTCAAACTCCTCCCCTCCAAACTCCGCATCATCCACCCGTCCGGTCTCATCGTACATCTTACGCTTGGCATCGTCAGACAATATCCCATACACGCGCTGGAGCGTCTGAAACTTCCCCGCCGCCTCGTCGTCGCCGACATTTTTATCCGGATGCAACCGCAACGCCATCTTATGATACGCGCGTTTGATATCCTTCGCGCTCGGTGCAGGCGTCCTCTCCAGCCCGAGCACGGCGTAGAGGTCTTTCCCCGCCAGCGCGTCGTCATCGCGCGCGTCGCTGTCGCTGTCGCTGTCGTGCGAGGACATCGCGGCGGTGTAAAAGTGCCGACAGACGGGTGCGGTTTGAATGCTTTTGACACCGCAGAACACAGCCCCCACGCGCATCATTCGCGCGAGCTCACACGTCGACGCGCCCCGTTCGTCGTCATCGCGCGGCACATCGCGCGCGCATCGTTTGTGTCCACACGCCCCGTGCGCGACATGTCGCGACGGCTGCTAAAGAACCAGCTCTCGCGCGCGCTCGATGCGCTCGCGAGTCCCAGTGGCGGCGGCGTGGCGAAAGCGCACGCTGGGACGACGAAGACGAAGCGCGCCAAGGGCGCGAGACCAGTGACGAAGAATAATAAGCACGCGCTCGATGCGAAGCGCGCGTCGAAGCAGGCGGTGCGGGCGAGGCAGCGCGCGATGCGAGCGGCGGGTGACGTGTTCAAGGATGAGCTCACGGCCGAGCGCCGGGCGGCGGTGAAGCGTCGAAACGTTGGGTACTATGCGATGACGGGCGTGGCGGTGGATGAGCATGGTGAAGCCGCGGCGAAAGCGATCGGTGTTGACCCCGGGAGTGCTGGTGCGAATGGTGATGATGACGATGGCGAAGAGATGCTGTGGTGAAACTTCGGCGGCGAACCGTCCTCTTGTAAAACTAATTTCTAGTGTGCTATTCTCTCTAGCTACAGCTCGCGTAAAGCAAGCGCGAGCCTCATCGCGTTGACAGCGTGGCTTTGAGGTGTTTCGTCGATCCACTACCTCCAAGCAAGTTTGCGATGTCGCCCCACGTCGACGGACGTCCGCCGACGGGTCTTTCTTGCGCCGAACACAGCGCTCGACGCTCAGCAATGTCGAGCGCGGTCTCTCCGAACTCGTCTTTTAAATTCACATCAATGCCGTTCTCGAGTAAACATTTGCACACGTTTCGATGTCCAGATACGGATGCCCAGTGTAACGCCGTGCGTTTCCATCGATCAAGCGCGTTTACGCCAAATGTACTAGCAAACTTTTTCTTGCCACTCGACGTGTTCGCGCACTCTATGATGGTTTCTATGACTGACGATGACGCACCAGCACGAGCTGCAATGTGCAAAACCGACTGCTTGTCATCGTCGACGGCATCAATCTTTGCTCCGTGTGCGACAAGTGTTTTGATAATGTCCGACGTACACGCGGGGGAGGACGCAGCGAAGAGCAAAGGTGTCCTTCGATGTGCGCCACTCGCGTTTGCCGATGACCCATGCTCAAGGAACACTCGTACACACTCAAGATGCGCGTTGGCGCATGCGACGTGGAGCGGCGAAGATCCAGATTTCGCTTCAATGGCAATGCCGGCACCGATGAGCGCGCGCGCAATGCTAGCGTAACCTGCAGCAGCGACGCGGAATAGAACACTCGAGCCTAACTCACTCATCTCGGCAGGCAAGGCATGCATGTCATCGTCGTCGTCGTCCTCGCTGTCATCATATTTACTTGGCCACGATCCTGCATTGACACGAATGAATCTCGCGTAGTCATTCAGAGACGGTCGCGTAAGAAGCTCAAACGGCGCAAATACACCCAACGCTTCGCCGAAGTTTCCACCAGCACTCTCGTCCTCGCCATAAATCAGAGCGCGAACTCTCCGCACAACGCGTAACGCAGTTAGCGAGTCTCCGCCCAAAGCGACAAAATCGCAGTCTCCAAATTCCACCGCCACGCCAAGCTCTTCTGACCAAATGTTTGCTAAATCAACACCAAAAGCACCGTGTGATATCGTGCTCTGTCCGACAACGACGTCTACCATGCGCTTGGATAATTCGGCCCGAGATACTTTCCCTGTTGATGTCATTGGCATATGATCAATGAAAGCGAATGTGGACGGCACCATGTATTGAGGCACTTCCTTGGCGACGAGAAATCGCAGCGCTTCTGAAACGACTCCCTCTGCCGATGTAAACGTCCCGGTGCACCACGCAACGAGTTGCTTTGATTGATTCAAAACGCACTTTACTTCACGAATACACGAATCGCATGTCTTGCGAATAGCGCTCTCTATCTCTCCTAGCTCGACGCGTTGACCGCTAATTTTAACTTGGTCGTCCCGACGTCCGAGGAGTATAGGTCCACGCACGCACATACGCACGATATCGCCCGTGCGATAGAATCCATCGCGGAATCGTTCTGACGTGAGTTCACTACGATTCAAATACCCTTTTCCGAGCTGAGCACCGCCTATCCAAAGCTCTGCAAGTTGGCCGTCCTGCGCTCGAACGAGAGGGTCGTCGCCTGGCTCAGCGGCGAATACCAGAACATTTCCCGGAAGGGGATCACCGAGAGCGCGTAAATCGTCACTCATGGGATCTCGTATCTCGCGAAAAGTTTGATACGCACAGCACTCGGTGACACCGTACGTGTTTGCAACTCGAACGCCGCGTGAAATCCATGTCTCGGCGAGCGCCTTTGACATGGACTCGCCTCCGAGCGCGACGAGTCTCAGTTTCTTCAATTCGAGAGTCTCAATGTTGTCCACGCTCTGCAATAAGACTGGCGTTGTGAGACAATGCGTAGCGCCTGATGCGCTCAAGAGGCTTCCTAGTTTTGTGAATGTTGAATGTCGCGGTGCGGCGACGATGGTGGCGCCCGCCACCATTGCGCTACAAAAATCAGTAAAGTGCGGATCAAACATGTGTGAGCTCGCACAGAACACCACATCACCGCGATGAATTTCATGCGCGACATTTTTCGCTTCGCAATATGACATGAGTGCCGCATGCGTGCTTACACAACCCTTCGGTCTACCCGTCGAGCCGCTGGTGAAAAACACGTGAGAAACGTCTTCTCGCTTTGGCGTGACAGGCGCATATGTCGGCGCATCGTTCGTCATAAGCGACGAAACTTCAAGCACGGGCACATCACTCACGGAAGATACTAGTTGCAGTTCTCGCGCGTCTCGCACGATAACGAGTGCAATGTCTGCATCCGCGAATACGCTCGCCAACCGACTTGACGGGTCGTGCGGGCTCAATGGCAGTACCGCCAAACCAGCGAGCATTGCTGCCAATTGACACGCGAACAATTCAACGCCATCCTCAAGCATGATTCCACAACATCTAAAACCATCACCATTCGCGTTACTTTGTATTTCGCGTCTAAAAACGCTGGCCATGCGCGTGGAAATGTCGAAAAGTTGTCCGTATGTCGTCGACGACGTTTTACCGTCATCTTGATAATACTCGATTGCCACATCCGTTTTCGTTGCGATATCACTCGCACGCGATTGCACACACGATACGACGGTGTCAAGCGACGCCATTGAGCGAAGACCGCTGTGTCGGTTCAACTAGCGCTTGAAAGCTTCCCGTTGTTGCCGTTCCAAAGCCAGCGTATCCGCGTACACCTCTAACACCACATTCTGCACGAGTTGAACCTGCTCTTCCGTGAGCGCGTCGAGAGATTTACCGCGCACTTTGGCCGCGAGTTTCACCTTGCTTTTACTGAGTACCATTAACGGCGCCGCACGGCAGAGACGCACGAACTTTGCTGCCGAGCTATAGTCAAAGTGCAAATGCTCGAGCGCAAGAATAGCGACGATGGCGCGCTCGAAAGACAAGTCGGGCCCTCCGATGCAACACAAACAGTTTGCAGCGTGCGTACTCGTGGAATTTGTCGACGTTGGCTCTGGTTGTGCGCTCGTGGACATGAAGCCGCCGCCGCGCTCTGAGGGTGCGACGTTATGGACGCGAGCGCGTCAAGCATTCAATGGCACATTTTATGGAGTATTAAAAGAAGCACTAAAGCAGTATTAATAAGCACGATGATTCCTTCGCACGAATTCTTTTCACGCTCTTACAACTCTTCCAACGTCGTCGGCACGAGCAACGAGCTATCAAAAGTTTCAACCTTGTCAAATGGCAAAATCGCAACTTCAACGGTGCAATCGCCGTTCTTTTTCACGTTCACCTTGCGCACGCTTCCAGCGCGCTCAGGCGAGCCGCCGAAACCAAGGAATCCGCTCGTAGCTTTGATTTTCACCAAATCACCCTTTTGCAATTTGAGCTTGTCGCCAACCTTCAAGTTGACTTCGCCACCAGCCCAGCCGCCGGTGAACAAGTTATCCCGACCAGCAAACTTGGATGCGTCACCCTTCACAAAGCGACCCTTACCAATATACACATCGTCATCACCACGAACGTCTTCTGGTAAATCACCCACCGGCTCGGGCGCCGCCTTCTTCGCGTCCGCCGCCTTCGCGTTTTTGAGCTCCTCTTGAATGAAAATCTCCTTCAACTCTTTCTCACCACCCGGCCAGCCACCGGTGAACCAGTTATCTCTCCCGGCATACTTTTTCGGGTCATCTTCAACGTACCGTCCCTTCCCGATGTACACCTTGTCCTTACCCGCCGCGGCGCGAACGCTCGCGCCGCGCGCGCTCGCGCCCGGGCGCGCCGACGCCGCCACCTATCCTCGCAAAACCACGCGCGAAACCCGTCAGTCACGCGAACACGCGCGCGAACGCACCAACATCACCATATCCGCGCCCATCGCGCCATCACCGCGCGTCGCGCCCGCACCACCGCGCGTGTTCCCGCGTGTCCTCGCGCGAACGATATCCACGCTATCCCGCGAGACCTCGCGCGTCGCGGCGCGCAGCTCCCGCGCCGCGTCGCGTGTGCGCGTCGGCGCATCGCGCGCGCGTACCTTTACAGTCGTCATCGTCGTCGTCGTCGTCGTCATCGTCGTCGTCATCATCATCGTCGTCGGCGGCGTCGTCGTGTGACGCCGCGCGCGTCCCAGGACAAGATGGCGGCTCGAACCAATCCCTCTGCGGCGCTGCGCGGCGGCGCACCACCGCACACATCGACGCGCGCACGAGGACGCGCACAAGGACGCGCGAGGATGGAATTTGGATACTGGGGCATTCGCGGGCTCGGCGCCGCCGGGCGCATGATGTTCGCGTACGCCGGGGTGGAGTATTCCGACGTGCAATACACCGATCCGAATGAGTGGTTTGGTGTGCGCAAGCCCGAGTTGTTGAAGGTGAACCCGATGATTAATTTGCCGTACGTCGTCGATGGGGAGGTGGTGATTACGCATTCGAATTCGGTGTTGGAGTACCTGGGGGATAAGCTCGGGATTGATGGGTTTAAGGATGACGGTGAGAAGTACCGGTACGCCAACGCGCAAGTATTGGATGAGGTGTACGACTTGCGCAACGCGTTGATGCAGGTGGTGTACCCGTTTCACAAGTTTACGCGCACCGCGGAGGAATTCGAAGAGACGTGTCCGGCACATTTGTCGACGAAGGTGCCCGCACACTACGCAAAGTTGGAGGCGTGGATGGCAACGCGCGGGACGAAATTTCTCGTTCGGGACGCGTCGCCGACCAGCGCGGACTTTCACGCGTTTGAAATGTTGGACCAACACGAAGAAATCGCCAAAAAGCGCGGTGCGCCATCACCTTTGGCGGCGTTTCCAAAACTGCGCGCCTTCTATGACGAGTTCAAGGGATTGCCGCGGTTAGCAAGTTACTTTGCTTCCCCGTCTTTCACGCTCCCGATGAATTCTGCTGGTGCCGGAGCGTGGATTGTTTGAATTCGAATTCGAATTCGATAGTTTAGATCGCAAATTCTTTGATTTTTTTGAATACAAAGCACCGATTCGTGCAGCCTATGCGGAAATATTAAACTCCACCGCGCGCGAGTAATTTCATGGTGAAAGGAATGACAAACTGTCTGGCGACGTTCACGACGCCAGCGGTAAACGCTGCGAGCGCGGAAGATATCACCGCACCCTGCATGAATCGATCGATCCACTTGCGGCGTTGGATATCTTTGAATGACCAATCCTCCTTTTGCAACATTTGAATAGTATTCGGCATGAACAACCACGGTGCGATTTTGTTAAACATGGAATCGACGATGAGCGGCAACACAAACGTCAAAAATCCACCATCGAAGCTCCTAGACAGAGTCACTAAAGCCTCAGCGTCTTTTGCGCGGTTCTTCGAGTACTTGGGAAGCGCAACTGCGGTATCGCCATCAGCATCATCGAGTGCATCGATTAGTACGCGCACGTCCTCCCATGCAGAATTCACGCCCAAACCAAAGTACGGCTTAACCGTGTGAATGGTGTCACCGAGCAAAGCCGCCATGCCACCCATGTTAAGCCCGTTTGCAACGTACCCAAAGTTTGGTAAGCCGAAGAACTTACTGTTTGCCATGGCTTCAATATCCTTTTCTTTGATGAAGCCGTTGAACATCGGGAACTCTTCTTTGAAGAACGCCTTCAATGACGTCGGATTGGTTAGCGTCTCACATGTTGCCTCGTCGTCAGGCTTGACCAGCATGATACCAATCAACAACCCTTCCTTTGTGGGTAAACACTCGAGGGCGACACCTCCCTTCGTCCGTGCGCTGTAATTCAAATCCTTGCGCATATTATCAGGCAAGTAAATTGGAATCGTCTTGTACACACGGGCGTTGTTGCTCGAGTATCGCACAACCTTGACTTGGCACTTGGGGTTCTCATCCATTTCACGCACAACAGCCGATCTCATGCTATTCCCTTCGGCACCAAAAACCACTGGGACGGTAAACTTGCCGCCGACGGCGTCCGGATCAAAAACGTCGCACTCTTCGCCGCATTCGCCGAGCTCCAACGTCACGTTACTGCCATCCTCTGCGAATTCACACCCAGTGCAGCATGCGTTGTATTTTACCTTAATGGCGTCAGAATACTTATTTTCAACTTCTTCCAACAAGCAAGCCACTAAGCGATCACGCTGAATAACTTGCGTATCGTACGTTTTGTTCGCCAGCCGCTCCTTGGGCTCGCCATCCGGGCCCCAATCCATGCGCCCTTTCACCACCGCACACTTATCGAGCACCGTGTCCAACGCCCCAATATCTCTAAGCACGCTTTGCCCGCGTCCAGAAAGTCCGACGTTGTACGATCTCGACGGATCACCCCACTCTTTGGAATCCGACGCCGGCGGACGGAGTAAACGCTCCCAAACTTGCACGTTCGTCCACCCGCGCCGCGCGAGCGCGATGGCACACGCCAACCCAGTCGGCCCACCGCCGACGATCACACACGACGCCGGTTTCTTCCCATGCGTGCGGTCCTCACCGAGCGCCGCGCGCGCGACGCCACGGCGACGAGACTGCGGCGTGGATGTCACTAATCCAAACTTCACACGAGACGATACCGGCGTCGCACGCGCGTGCGCGCGCGCGCCAATCGCGCGCGGCGTTACGGGCGCGGAAGACAACATCGAGTGCGTGCGCGCGCGGCGTCACTCCGTGTGTGCCGGCCGACGCGAGTCGCGAAGTGAGGAAAAGAAAAAACCACCAACGCCACTCCCGAGCGCGCCGTCGCCGACCGTCGTCGTCATGGCGAAATCCGGTGCGAAAAAGCAGCACGAGGCGAACAAGGCGCAGCTGAAGCTGCTCGCGAGCGTGCTCAACTACACCGCGGTATTTCACGTCGTCGTGCGCTTGTGTCTTCGATATAAAACGGTCAAGAAGTGGAACGTTGTATTCTTTGCGTGCACCCTGCTCGCGTGCCGGACGTCGTTGACGTCATTACGGTCGTTCGCGGCACCGACTTACGATGCAGATGGTGAATTAATCGACGGCGGCGGGTCGCTGCGTGGTGGGTTGACGGAGTACTATCAGGATTTGATTTACGTGGGCGCGTTTGCGCTGACGGCGACGACGTATTCGGATTGGTTTTGGATGTCGATGCTTATCATCCCGGCGGTCGGGGGATATTTGATTATCACTAAGCTCATTTTACCGTACATGTCGATGAAGAAGCAGGCGAGCGAGGCGAGTGAGCGAGAGGAAACTAAGGAGGAAAAGCGACGTCGCGAGCGTTCGCAGCGAAGACAGGCGAAGCGCCGTGGATTTTAGTCTTGAACAAGTTTTGTGTAACTAGTATTGTGATGTGGCGAATGGATAATATTTAGTCAAGGTTCTGTGTCTACGATGCCTCGAATGTCTCCCATGTAATGCCGTATGACGTTAAGACGCACAATCGTGTCTGGTGCTCCTCGCGCTTCATTCGTGGGACATCGGCTCACGTTGGACCGCTTTACGCACGCAGCATACAAGTTCTCCGTAGATAGTTTTACCAGGCTCACCGATGCATGTCGAGAGAGTGATTTCTTCTCAAAGTGTTCCACTGTCGTCGCGCTCGATGTCGTTTTACGTGTGAGCGTCTCGAGCTTGCGTTTCATTTCGCCAAGCCGAGTGTGGAGCGCTAAAATCGTCTCACGAGACGCCGCGACGCATTTGGAGTGCACTTGCGTGACTTCATCCCGAGCTCCGACAGTTGACACTATGAGTTCTTGTAACTGCGTATTCGCCGCGAGAAGCGTGCGATGACGGTCGAGTGTTTCCTCCACGAGCTCGTAGACGTCCTCAGTGGTTGGCGCCCGAGCGCCGAATTCCTTCGTCCCCATGCTTTGACTCGCGCGGTACAAGTACTGAAAATATCGTTCATTTGCTTTGATTTTCCGATCCGCTATTTTGCACTTTGCTCGAATGTCCGTGATTCTTTCAAGCAACGCGCTGATGTCTCGACTTTTCATGCGCTGCGTGTTTAAATCATCCATGGCGGTCCGCTGTGCGCGAGAGCGCTTGGCATCCGCCTCTCGCAACATGTCATCACAATTGACAATATTTTCTTCTATTTGCACTTGCGTGTCCGCCACGCGACGTTCCCACGCTGTGAAATCATGCTCTTTTATGGCGCACTCGCGTACTTTCTCTTTTAGCACCTGTCGAAAGTGTCGCTCTCTCTCTGCGTGGAGAGCGAGACGCGCGGCGTCGTCGTTGACGCGAGCGTTCACATCCACCACCATGCGCGTCAAGTCGACTCGTCTCGCGACTATGAACGATACTACGAGATGTCTTCTACGCCATTCCGTATCCCGCGTGCGTTGTGATCGCACTCGAGCTTGCGCGTGATAAAATGTCGCAAAGTTGCTAAATTTAGGCAAATGAATATTGACAACTCAATTCTTCGTTTCTCGCGCTAACTCATGAAGAGATCGATTCTTGGAAGATTAAAGAATTCAGTGAAGCGCCCCATGGACGTCGGCAACGCAGCCTCTACACTGTGGCCCATACCGTTGACTTCTAACAATCTACGTTCAGCGACAAACTCATCCGCATCACCTTCTTGTCTCATCAAGTGCGACGCCATTTGCATCCAACGCGCTGAATTATCCAATGGACACAAAGCGTCGTCGTGACCGTGAATGACGTACGCCGGGCACGTCACCGTGGGGTAATCAGGGAGTGTCGCTACGTCTGCACGAAACACGTCACTAAACTGCATGCCATATGTCTGCTCAAACGTAGCCAACAGATTCTTGAGGCAAAACGTCGGCGCGAGCAAAAACACCTTGTCGATGTTTCTATTTTGCTCGGCATACAGCGCCGCCACCAACGCACCAGTGCTCGCACCTGGGGAACGAATACAATAAAACGAAAACATATCAGTCATGGCGCATTCACACTCTTTGTTATTCGATCACTTTCGACTCAAACGAACAACGTACCAATCAGTCGTACCGGACGTTCCTTGGCCCCGCTCTCGACCACCTCGCCTAACTTCTTCACTGCTTTTGTCACCGTGTACGACGAGTCGCCGTCGACTAAATCGGGCGATTCTAATGTAATCCCAATCGTGCCTAACGCGTCGCTCAAGTACATCTTCGCGAACGATTCCTTGGCGTCCCCGAGCAAGTCGTGCGCGAAGATGTATCTGTACACGCGCGCCTCTTCTAACCGCGCCTCCTCTGCGCGCGCGCGCTCTTCAGCTTCTCGAGCCAGCGCCTCTTCATCTACGGGTTCGTCTCGTTTCTTTGACCAGCTCGAGATCCAATCTTCCGCGTTCTTTTTGTTATTCGCGGCGTTGATTTTCTCGAGCTCAACGTAGAGCTCGTCGTCGCTTTTCGAGGCGACGCGACGTCCGACGCGCGGCGCGAGCGACGTGCGCGACGATGAGCGGCGTGATGACGGCGCCGTGCGTGCGTTGAACGCCGTCGTCGCGCGCGAGGCGATCATGTCGACGGCTGCGTGGCGGGGTGTGATGAGACGCTCAAGGTGCTACTATGTTGTTGTTGTGCGTGTTAAAAAATGTACTCTACGCCGGACACTTTTGCGTCAAGACACCGCTAGCCACGGTCTTTCTCACGTGCTCGCGAGCCCACAAGTCGTAGTTGACGATGTCATCGAGCGTCGGGTCCAACACGAGTTCGTTCTTGTGTGCCTCCATGGCGAGCTCGATGACGCGGTAAATGTCGAAATAACCAATCTTCTTGGCTAAGAAGTCAGCCACGGCTTGCTCGTTGGCGGCAGAGAAGACACCAGTCATGGTGCCACCCATGCGGCCGGCGGCGTAGCCCATGGTGAGGGACGGGTACTTTTCGGTATCAGGCGCACGGAACGTCAAGTCGCCCATCTTGACAAAGTCAAGACGCGGCCAGGTGACTTCAGAGCACTCGACGCGGTTCGGCCACGACATCGTGTACAAGATGGGAAGGCGCATATCCGGCCAGCCAAGTTGCGCTAACACGGAGCTGTCCGCGGTTTCAACCATGGAGTGAATGATAGACTGCGGGTGCACGCACACGTCGATGTTGTCATAGGACGTGCCGTACAAATAGTGCGCCTCGATGACTTCGAGCGCCTTGTTCATCAACGTCGCGCTATCGCACGTAATCTTAGCTCCCATGTCCCAGTTCGGGTGTGTCGTTGCCTTCTTGTGCAACGCCGCCGGGTCGACTTCAGCGAGACGACGCATCTCTTCAAGCGGCATGTCGCGGAACGCACCGCCAGAAGCGGTGAGAATAATACGTCTCAACGCGCCCTCGGGCAAGCCTTGGATGCATTGGAAAATAGCGCTGTGCTCGGAATCCGCGGGTAAAATCTTAACCCCGTGCTTCACCGCTAAAGGCACGATCGCCGGACCACCAGCGATGAGTGTTTCCTTGTTCGCCAAGCAAATATTCTTCCCTGCCTCGATCGCCGCAACAGTCGGCGGCAAACCAGCACAGCCGACGATACCAGTGATAACCGAGTCGCAATCCTTGTGTCGAGCAACCTCAACCATACCATCAGCACCATACATAATTTCCGGCATTTGCTCCATCCCTTGCAACGCCGCCTTCAACGCAGCGACGTCTTCACCGTTCTGCACGCTCACGAGCTTGGGCGAAAACTTTCTGCACTGTTCCGCCACGAGCGCGACGTTGCGCCCGGCGCTCAACGCCACAACTTCAAACTTATCCGGATGTTCCTCGCAAATATCGAGCGTTTGCGTGCCAATCGACCCCGTGGACCCGAGCAAAGAAATCTTCTTCACGTTCCCATTTCCGAGCGCCGGGACGTTGGCGGGAACTTCCGCGCGACCGGGCCAGCACGCGCCGTATCTCGCTTCGTTGTTCGCCGCAGCGCGCACCGAGGCGATCGATCGGCGCGTGCGACCTCGCGCGGCGCGTGCGTCGCGCACGCCCGTAGCGGTGAAGGAGAGCGACTGCGTGGTATTGGCGCTGGTGAACATCGCGCGCGAAAGGCGTCGAGCGTCGTCGTGTGCGGCGCGGCGGCGTGGATAAGATGCCCGATTAAAAACCTGTCGCCGAGCGACGGAGCGGTGGGAAAAAGTGCACCGATAATCGTCCAAGCTCGCGTGATACGCCGACGCGGCGATGACGGTGGTGATCGATGTCGATGTCACGCGCGGCCGGATGAGCGTCAAGAATCATCCGCTGTCAGGCGTAACCGCGCCGCAGTGGTTCGGGATTATTCGCCGGCACTGGAGGTCGATGGATGTGCTGACGTTTGCGCCGCGGCTGATGTTTTTAACGATGATGTCGGTGATAAATTCATTCGGGGCGATGGCGGATTACGTGTTTTATGGACGAGCGGTGCGACGGACAGTGATACGAGATGATCCGGTGTTTATTGTCGGGCATCCGCGAACGGGGACGACTCATTTGCATAATGTGTTGTCGCAAGATGTCAACCGGTTTGGTGTCGCAACGACGTTTGACGTCGGCTTTCCAAGCGGGTTTTTGTCGACGCGTCGGTGTGCGCCGGCGCTTGGGGTGTTGATGGATAGTACGCGGCCAATGGATAATATGAGACTCGCGCACGACACGCCGCAGGAAGACGAGGTGGCGACCAATCAGATGTCTTCGTGCGCGTCCCCGTACGCTCCGTTGCTGTTCATGAGAGACGAAGCACAATTTCGAAAGTTTTACGAGCTCGACGAGACGCATGAAGAGTATCCATGTGAGCGCGAAGAAAGTGAGCGATGGCGTTCGTCGTTCATGTGGTTTGTGAGAAAGTTGCAGTACAAGCATGGCGAAGGGAAGCGGTTGTTGCTCAAATCACCCGTGCACGCAGCGCGGATTCGAGTATTGGCTCAAATGTTTCCAAACGCGCAATTTATATTCATCTCCCGTCATCCCTACGACGTATTCAAGAGCGCAGTGAACATGGCGGACAAATATTATTGGCAATGTTACTTTCAACGGTGTACTGTCGCGGATGTGCAAGAATTTATTCTCAAACAAGGAGAGATTTTGCACGACGCGTATGTCAGAGACGCGAAGACGCTGCCAAAAAATGCGCTCTACGAGATGCGATTCGATGCATTAGATGCCGATCCCGTCAAGGCAATAAGCGCACTGTACGATCATTTTGGTTGGAGCGATTTCGAGACCACGGTTGCGCCGGCGTTACGAACGTACTCGCAATCTTTAGAAAATTTCAAGAAGAATAGCCTTAGCAAACTGAGCGACGACGCAAAACGCGTCGTAAACGCGCGGTGGAAAAATTGGTTTGTCGATTTGAAGTACGACGCCGATGACGCCTGATAGTCACGTGATAGAAAGAAATGTCGTAGATATTGTAAATAGTTTTGCCGCCGCACGATTGTCAGCGGCACCGCCTGACATGGTATCCACGCAAGACCAAGCACAAAAGTCTGACCAAGCATAAAACGAAACTCCAACGTCGCCACAAGTCAACGCACGTAGACGCGAACGAAGTAGCAAAGACCAGCGCGAACGCATCAGGCATGATTAATTTGTTCGCCGCAAAGGTACGCCGTGGACTCAATGCGCGCTTAGATGCGTCGAGCGAGAGATTACGTGCGCTCGTTTTAAATTACACTGACGCGTTGACGGTGTCCCTCGGCGTCGCATAACGCAGGCGAAGCAGGAGAAAGAGGCGGCAGAGCGCCAAGCAAATGGCGGATCCACGTCGCGACAGTCCAGTGGGGAGGTTCGCGTAGCCAAAGGTGCGTACTCGTGCGATTGACGCGCGCGTTCCCGCGCGACCGCGCTGGACTAGACTAACCGCGTCTTCGTCCTCGCGCAGACATCTCCGAGCTCGCACTTCCGCGCACGATGGCCATCGCGTTCCCTAATGGGCGAGATGATTTATTGAACTTCACGATTACTATCCGTCCCGATGAGGGATACTATCGCGGTGGCACGTTTAACTTTTCATTCGCCGTGCCGCCTCTGTACCCGCACGAACCGCCAAAGGTGCGATGCGCGCACAAAGTGTACCATCCAAACATCGATCTCGAAGGCAACGTGTGTTTAAACATCTTGCGCGAAGATTGGAACCCGGTGTTGAGCATTTCGAGCGTCATTTTCGGTTTACTGTTACTGTTCACCGATCCCAATCCAGACGACCCATTGAATAAGGAGGCGGCGGAGGATTTGGCGCGAACGCCTCGCAACTTTGAAATCAACGTTCGGCGTAGCATGGCGGGCGGTTACGTCGGATCGCACTCGTACTCACCAGTCATGCGTTAACGCGCGTGCACGCACTAGTTGTTGCGCGCATCCACGCACGCATGTATTATGAACTTTCTGTAGCGACTCTTCAATGCCTGCGTTCATTTTTTTCACTTGTTTGTGCACACGCCGCAGTGCGCGCCTCGCACGACCGCCCCTTGATGTCCGCCTACACCCTCACCGCGTCCGCGATGACGCGCATTTACGTCCCGCGAAACCATCCGCTGGCACGCGCGCCGCGCGCCGCGCGAATCCCCGCCGCCATCGTCGCTCGCGCCGCATCCGATGACGTCGTCGCCGACCCTGGCGCCGAACCGAGCTCGACGATGCTCGAATTCGCCGAAGCCGGTTTTCCGAGCGACGCCGGCGAAGGCGAAGAGGACGACGGAGACGTTCTCGACCCGCGCGCGCGCGATAGGCAGATGAACCGCGTGGTGGAGGAGATTCATGAACTCGTAGACGCGGAGCTGGATGTGCTCGGACGCGCGTTCGCGTTGGTGGATAAGTTGGGCTTTGACGTGAAAGTGCCCAAGCCCGAGGCTGGGAAGACGGAAGTAAACTAGCTGAGCGTGTACCGTGTACGTAAACGTAATATACATATATTTGATGATATCGAGCGTGCGTGCGTTTTGTTTTCGTTGCTGGTGTTAAAAGCTTTCTATTGGCCGCGGAGCACGCGAGCGACGTCGAGTTGCCGCTCGAGATTGAAACATTGAACGTTGGCGAAGCCACGAACGAGGGAGTAGGCCATTTCGTACCGCATACCGTCGACGATAGCGAGTTCGTCGACGAGTTTTGTGCTGAAATCTTGGAATCGTTGCTTGGCTCGACGCGTTTGCTCCTCTTTGAGAGAGAGCTCGTCGGCATTCTTGGCGTTGGCTGGACGTTTGCGCATGCTCGCCAGCTGACGCTCGAATGCATCCATGTCGCGCATGTAATCTAATCGCTTTGCCACGCAAGCCTTGTACGCTGGAAGCTCTCTAGAGCGTAGCGATGCGGGTTCGAGGATGTTCCAGTCGAACACTTCCTCGGTGAGGGGCGTGCAACGCTGCACGAGCGCTTCAGAAATATCACACATTTTCATCGCCTCCTTCATCGCCGCCGTTCGTGCAACCGCGGGTGCGCCTTCCCACGTGTTATTCTTATCACCAGACTCTACGAGCGCGCGAATAAGCAACGCAAGCTTGTTACCTCGTTCAAATACGGCGCGCTGCGCATGTTTGTATTCGGCACCCGTCTTGCAAATCTCCTCCAACAATTGCTCTTGTTTTCTAATCGCCGTCCATAGATTGTCGAAATCCGTGTCTTGCGCCTTCTCAGCCGCACCGACGTTTTGCAGCAGCTTCTGTGACGTTCGCCTGGCGGCAGCACTTATCTTGTAGCCGAGAGTCTTGTTCACTTTTGTCTCTGTCGGTGCCGCGTCCGCGGGCATGGCGTGGCGCAAACTCTGCACCGTGACTAAACCACCCACCTTGCGCACATCCTGACTCGCTGCGCTCTCTTGCAACCGGCGCAACAGCTCTTTACCCCCGATAGGTTTTTGTTCCATCTTCCCTTGCCGCGCCGCCGCCGTCTTCTCCTTTAATTGCGCGCCGAGAGTGGCGATTTTCGCCGTCGCCGCCGCCAAGCGCTCGCTAAACAACGCGTCGTCGTGCGTGCCAAATTCACCGCTACTCGTCGCCTGCCCACTACTCGTCGTCGCACGTATCACCGCCACCGCGGTCTCATTCATTCGTTCCTCCGCGCTCGGTTCCTTCGTCTTCGTCTTGGCGACATGTCTTCGCTCGCGCGCGTCCTCAGCGTCCTCGCCCGCCTCGACGTACTCGGCGCTCAAGCTCACCGGACTCTTCCCATCGCCTTCACCCGCATACGTCACCGCCGCCGGCGACGGCGGCGTCGCATCGCTCGCGTCATCATGCCATCCCCCTTCTCCGCGCTCCTCCACCACCAAAAACGGATTCATCCGCGCAATCGTCCCCGAGCGAGCGCTAAACAAAGAATCAATTCAATCACCACCAGTCGCACCACACCACGCGCACTGCGCGCGCGCCACGTGTCGCGCCGCGAGCGCTATCGCCGAAGCCACGCGCGTACGATGTTCGTGCGCGCGCGTGCGATGCGAATGCCCGCCGTCGCGCGCGTGCGGCGACGTATGGCGTGCGGAACTCGCGGAAGACGACCACGACGGCACGGTCAGCGACGATGGTCTTGTATTATGCCACGTGTCACGTTTGTATGGTAACGCTCACGTATTTTTGCGACGAAAAAACGCACGCGACGTTGGCGCGACATACCGCGACGACGACGACGACGACGACGACGACGACGATCGGGGTGATCGGGGCGATCGACGAGGAATATTTACGCGCGCCACGCGGTGATTCGTGATGCGCGCGACGACGACGACGACGACGACGACGACGACGAAGGATGGCGAGGATGAAGACGCGGTGGTGACCGAGAAGGCGCGCGCGTTGGCGGTTGATGACGCCGATGGCGTCGAGGTGTCGGCGACGACGACGACGATGGATGGTGATGCGTCGCGCACGGATGACGTCACGATGGTGCCGTTGCGTTTGCGGTTGAATCACACGCAATGTAACGTGCCTTCGTTGGCGCATTTGTCGACGACGTACGAAGTCATGGTGAAGAGCGACGGGAGCGACACGGCGGGAGACGTCAAGCGCGCGTTGGAGAAAGCGTGTAAAGTTCCGGCGCACATGCTTCGATTGGTGTGGTTCGATGCCACGATTGGGCGAGAGCACGAAGGCCAAGAGCGCGAGCTTGATGAGCGCGATACGCTCGGGAAGCACAACGTCGTGCGATGGATTACACAGTTTCCGCATTGGTGCGCGACGCTCATGCTTCTCAACACTCCTCCGAGAGACGCTTTGGAGTCCATTCACACCGCTGTCGCCATGCACAAGGGCGTTAAAGATATAAAACAGTACGTCGAGGATAAGCGCAAGACTCCGGAATGGCATGTTCTACAAGAGTAGTCGGCGTTTCATTGTCGGCTTCGGCTGCGCGCTCGCGAGTCGCGGCGATACGCGATTGATCGACACGACGCACGCATGTATCCGTTTCAACGAGCGCAATAATAAGATTTATAAGAAGTCATAACTTTTTAACGCATGTAAATCCGCGTTCGCCGCCCTCGCGAACTGGGAATGAGAACAGCCGAGCGTCTAACCGACGCGTCACACAAACGCACCCGCGCGACAACACGAGCATGATACTTCGCGTGCGCACGCGCGACGGCACCGAACGCCTAGACGTACCCGACGGATCGATCACAATCGGTGCGCTCAAGGACCTCATTGCACAAGCCTACGGCGTGCCCGCACACGACCAGACTCTGAGCGCATCGCTCGATGTGCTCACGACGAAAGATCCGAAATCTTTTAAGGACATGTCCAACGATAAAGCCACGATCGCGTCGTGCGGGCTCGATTCAAATGGCGCTATTGTGCACGTGTTGTACTCCGTCGCGCGCGACCCGACGCCGACGGCGGCAGCGGTGCAGCACTCGAAAGGTTTTTCTGGGAAGAAGATGACTGTCGATGACATGATCGCTTCGCAGACGAGAATCGAGCGACAAGAAAACCCGCACTGTGCGAGTGTATCTTTCGATGCTAACGCTGCTAACGCGTTCCAAAGTTATGTGAATTACACGTTGGGATTCAAACAAGTGCGCTTCGGATGGCTGTATGGAACGCGCAACGAAGAGAACAAGACCAGCGTGGAGGTTATTTACGAACCAGAACAAGAAGGCACGGAAGAGGATGTGGAAGTTTTAGAAGATACGCTAGACGACCACAACGCGGACGCATTGGCGCGCTCACTCGGGCTTACTCTGGTTGGGTGTATTTTTAGCACGCCCAAAGATGAACGTGACTTTACACTGAGTGCCATCGAAGTCGCGCGCATCGCGCGTCTGCAGTCCAAATTTGGCAAGAATTTCGTCACCGCGGTGATGACGACGTTCGAGGACGAAGATGATAACTGGCAGGTATCATTCGAGGCGTTCCAATTGAGTGACTTGGCCATTAAAATTTACGAGCGTGGCTGGTTCACGGGCGAATGCGCGACTGGTGATGATGGTGAGCCGACAAAGGGTGTGTCAAAACTCACGAACGAGGTCATGGTTGAACGTAAAGACGTCACTGAAGTTGACAACGATTTTTTTCTCGTCACGGTACCAATTTTAGATCACGAAGGCGCGATCTCGACCGGGTTTCCTGTGGAGAATCGTTTACATCCTATTCAGACAGTGGAGGATTTGAAGGACGCGCTTCGAAAGGACAAGCCATACGGCGAGCGATTACTCGACTTCCATCTCTTGCTCTTCCTAGCGAAACATATCGACATCAATGAGTTGGTCACAATTAGTACGTCAGCGCGCAATGGTGAAGAGATTCCTGAGGGTTATCAACTAATGATTGGTTGTCTCGCGGGTATCATGTAGGGCGACTTGCGTCGCGAGAAATAGAATTACATCTTGTACAGCTAAACAGCAAACCAACACTCACTTTTTATGCATCATCTTTTTCGCTTGCGCCTCCTGCGCGATAAGTTCATCGGACATGTACTTCGAAAGTAGCTCTCGCTTCTTTTTCTCCACGACGAGCTTTTCGATATCCGCGTCGTCAGGTAAGGCGACGTGCGCGACAAACGACTGCCCGCCACCTTTCGACCCTCGCTTTCGCGAACTCGCACCACCTGACTCAATCTCGCGCAACTTTTGTTCGGCATCCCAGCGCGCCATCTCCACTTCGCGCATCTTCTCCTCGGCTTCGGCTTCTATTTTCACCAACACTCCATCCTCTTCGTCGCGGTAGCCGTAATACCCGCTATCGATGTGCAAATTCAATTGATGCCGTGTCCGCCTCACTGCCTTCTTATCTGGCACCTCAAACAACTCCTTTACCCCAGGCAAATTTTTCGCCGCACCAAAATACTTGTATCCTTTCCTATCGCCATCCACACCCAACGGCCGCACCAACCCGCCGTCGCCGTCTTCAATCTTCGGCGCCGAACGTATATAATTCGGCCCTCCGAGCTCAATGATCCGTTTCTCCCAGAACCACTTCTCCTTGATCAACTTATTAATCTCATCATTCAAATCTCGAAGCTTGTGCTCGCCAAGACCGGCGTTTTGGATCTCCATCACCTTTTGCCCGATTTCGCGCAACACGTCGCTTCGCCACCGATCCGCCGTATTCACGTCGCTCACTTGGTGCGTGTGGAACGGACGCGATCGCGACACCGTGCCGCGAATAGCGTCTTGCTTACTGCTCGTCCACTTGTTAAACATGCCCTGCGTGCGTGCGTCGAGCGCGAGAGACGCGTAGGTTAGTCGATGAACGTCGCGAAGAATTCCGCCGCCTCAACACTTTGACCGCGGCGCGCGGCGCGTGCGCGCCGCACGCGAGACGAAACGAACGGGGAGCGCGCGTCGCGCGAATGCGTACATTGGCCTTTTCCTGATTCCGCGCCATGGCGTGACTCCGTCGTCGTCGTCAGCGGTGTCGTCAGCGGGGCGGCGTCGTGTGGCGTCACTTCCTCGGCGTGCATGGACGAGGCGACGGTGGCCGCCATCGCGGCGGCGCTGCGTGCAAACGCCGCGTTGGCGCGCGATGGCACGACATCGAGCAGTTCCGCGCGCGCGGGCGCTGGGGCGTCGACGTCGGCGCTCGCGCAGGAGGCGTATGACAAGTTGCAGTTTGATTATCCAATCATTCGAGCGCAGGCGTTGGATGCGCTCGCGACGACGATGCGCAAGGCATTGCGCGTGAATGATGTCGAAGGTATGCGAGCGTGCGCGTTGACGACGATGGTCGTGCGCGGGGTGACGGAAGGCGCGCAGGCAGCGATGGCAGGGAAGGATGTTGGCTCGGCGTTGGACGCCGGGGACACCGCCGCGGATGTCAAAGACGACGCGGTTGACAACGTGCGCCGAGCGTACCAGAACCTGTGCACGGTCATATGCGTGGAGTTACCATATTCGGTGTTGAAGATGGACGATGATGACGCGTATGAGTTGTTACGGTTATACGTTCCAGACGCTGAAGCGCGAGAGTCGGGTGAGGCGCAAGAGACAACGGCGTTGGACGACGTCGACGATGTTCGCGCTGCGCTGCCCGAAACTGAAGTACCGACAGTGGTGAGGATAGATTCTAGTGATGACGATGACTGGCAGCCGTTGGAGTCGACGTCGACGTGGTTCGTCCCTCCTGTGGGCGATAGTGGACGATTCGAGCGCATGTCGAAGCGCGAAGCTGTAGACGCAAAATTGTACGCGCTTGTTGGAGAGTTGATACCCTCACGCGTCGGTGCAGATGCGTTGAAGACAAGTGCGCGTGCGTCGTGGGAAATGACAAACGCTGGAGATTCAGTACTAAAGCTCTTCGAGGCGTGCTGCGCAGAGATTACAAGCGAAGCAAGGCGAGCGTTGCGAACGATTCCGCTTCGCGTTTTGCGTGAGCGTTGGGCTAGAGTTCCAATCGGCACGTTTGGTATAGACTCTGGTTTGGCGCGAGCGCTTGTGGCGCTAAAATTTGACGTTGTGGATAATGCAGTCGACGTCGTCGACCAGCGTATTGCGCTCGAGCTTCTCGCGTACTTGTGCGTGCAACTTGGCGCTGACACCATCGGCGGATGTGGCGTCGACGTCAGCCACGCGTCCATTTCCGCGACGGCTCGAGGCAAATTGTGGGCGCACGTCAACAAAGCCGTGCCCGCGGTCACGAATATGCTAGAAAACAGTCTGCGTGTCATGGCGCGCGAACGCGAAAACACCGAATGGCAAGACTCTGTAGGCTTGAATGCCTTGCTCCTCACGTATTACGTCGGCAACGCGAACGCCTTCTCGGCGCAGGAGGTCGGCGAGCGCCTCGTTCGCACAGGGTGTCTCCGCGCCCTGGTCAATTTATTCATAGCGACTCGTACGCTACCCTTTGCTGAAGCTATTCGCCGCGCACTCTTACTCGCGTGTGTCTCTTCAGACGCTGTGTATAATTTTGTGTCCCAGGTGCCGACGGCGCTAGACGCGTTAACCGCCGCCGAATTCGCCGAGGATGGCATGCTCGCCGGTCACGGCGCGATTTGGCCTGCCGCGTTACGTCAAGATGATGCAGACACAACGATGTCGCGTTATTTCGACTACTTTGCTGAGCACATGGATGATGAACATGCGGTCATGGCGCTTCAAAACACGCTGCCGTTGTTGCGGGCGTGCGCTCGAGCATCCAGAGCGGGCGGCCGGCCATTGTACGTCGAAGGTGGCCCTGTGACGCGAGCGTTACAGCGCGTGTATGCGAAAACCACAGAAGCTGTTCTGTCGACGACGCGTGTGCGTAACGAACTGAGGAATGCGACATTGCCACAGGTAGATGATAACGACGAAGACAAGAAGAAGAACGTCGAGAGCCCCGTGGCTCCCGACGTGGAGAAGCGGCGAGAATGCATCGTGGATATCTCTCGTACGCTAAAGGTATTGGTATCGCCCAGTGACGACGCCGTCGCTGGGCGCAAAGCGGATTAGCAGATTAGTTGCCTGATTAGTTGTTTTTTGATGGTAATAATTGAATTCATTTTTAGCACTACAAATCGTTTCTTTCGTCGGTTGTTCAATTGGACTTTTTGCGCGAGTTTTTACGCTCGCCGGCGCCGACGAGTTCAGCGTCTGTGGATTCATCTTCCTTGGGCGCCAAGCGCTTGGGTTGGAACATGTACACACTGTAAATGACATTACGTCGGATCTGTGCCATCATGTCGACGAACAAGTTGTAGCCTTCAAGCTTGTATTCAATGAGCGGATCCTTTTGCGCGTACCCGCGCAAGCCCACCGCTTGTTGCACAAATTTGATCGCCTGCAAGTGTTCCTTCCACAAGTTATCGGTTTGAGACAACAAGAAGAAGCGTTCGGCTTCCGCCATTAAACCTGGTTCCGTGGCTTCAACTTCTTGCACCTTCATTCTGTACGCATCTTGGCATCTCTTCACGAGGTGGTTTCGCACGCCTTCGATGCCGCTCTTCTCCGCGATTGGACGAAGCTCGGCGTCATCCATATCGGCGAGGTAGTAGCAATATTGCGCCATCTTGCCCGCGAGGCCATCGAGCGGCCATTCTGCAACGGGTTGGGACGTATCGATATTAGCGTTGACGATGTCATCCACGGTGAGTTCGGCATATTCAAGCATCACTTCTTGCAACTGCTCCTTGGTCGCCTTAAGCGCGCGGCGGCGTTCAAAGTAAATCTTCTCGCGCTGCGAGCTCAGCACCTGGTCGTAGTCGAACAATTGCTTACGAATATCGTAAAAGTATCGCTCAACTTTCTTTTGTGCCTCATCCAAAGAGTTGGTGAGCATGCCGGACTCAATAGGCATATCTTCAACGCGAAACGCGCTCATGAGTGCCTGAATTCGGTCGCCGCCAAAAATACGGAAAAGGTTATCCTCCAAGGATAAAAAGTATCGCGTACTTCCCGGGTCACCTTGGCGACCGGAACGACCTCTGAGCTGGTTGTCGACACGACGAGATTCGTGTCGCTCGGTACCGACGACGTGCAAACCGCCGAGAGCGAGCACTTCCTTCTTCTCCGCCGCCGTGTACACCTTATAGTCGTTCTCAATCGCGATGAACGCCTGGCGCAACGCGAGGATGGCGGCGTCTTCAGACGGGCCCTTTTCGCACGCGAAAGACAAGCGGTCTTCAGCATCAAGGCTCTCCAATGATCGCTCGCCCCACACCGAGCACGCCGTGTTCACCGAGTCGGTGAGCAACTTTGCGGTCTCTGGGGAGAGGTCGCACGGGTACAAACCGTCCTTCACCGCCCACTTGTTTCTGGCGTTGGCGAGGTTACCTTTCTTCTCAAACGCGATATCGCCATCTTCGGGCTTGATAATGCGCGGCATGAGCGCTTCACGCACGCGCAATCGGGCCATGAATTCGGCGTTACCTCCCAAAAGAATATCGGTACCGCGACCCGCCATGTTCGTGGCGATGGTCACCGCGCCCTTGCGGCCAGACTGCGCGACGATTTCAGACTCCCGTTCGACGTTTTCGGGCTTGGCGTTGAGTAATTCGTACTCGATACCTTCTTCATCCAACAACATGGCGATTTGTTCCGATCGCTCGACGGACGTCGTACCGACGAGCACCGGTCTACCCTTCTTGTGCATGCGAGCGATTTCCTTGCGCACGGCGTTCCACTTGCCAGTTTCAGAGCGGAACACAACGTCGGTGGAATCTTCACGAGAAACAGTGCGGTTCGTCGGCACGACTTGCACTTGAAGCTCATAGATATTGTTGAACTCGGTGATTTCGGTCTCAGCCGTACCAGTCATACCGCCAAGCTTGGGGTACGATTTGAAGAAGGCTTGATAGGTCACCGAAGCGATGGTGACGGTTTCGTTCTGAATCGTCACGCCCTCCTTGGCTTCGACAGCTTGGTGCAAACCATCAGACCAGCGTCTACCTTGCATCGTACGACCGGTGAACTCGTCAACGATGATGATTTCTTGACCGCTCACGATGTAGTTGATGTCGCGCTTTTGCAACTCCTTCGCCTTGATGGCGTTGATGAGGTACAATGCCCACTGCGTCTTCGGATCGTACAAGTCGGTGACTTCCAACAAATCTTCCGCAGCTTCGTAGCCTTCCTCGGACAACAGCACGCTCTTTTGCTTTTCGTCAACTTTATAATGGTAATCCTTTTCAAGAGCATCGGCAATCTTAGCCGCTTGAATGTAACGCTCGCTCGGTTTATCCGCCATGCCAGAAATGATGAGCGGCGTACGTGCTTCGTCAATCAAAATCGAGTCAACTTCATCAATGATGCAAAAGTTAAAGTCGCGCTGCACCAACTCGTCGGTATTTTGCGCCAAGTTGTCGCGCAAGTAATCAAATCCGAGCTCGGAGTTCGTAACATACGTCACATCCGCCCCGTACCCGACGCGTCTTTCGGCTTCCGACATGCCGGCTTGAATCAACCCACACTTCAACCCCAAAAACTTGTGAATCTGACCAATCCACTCTTGATCCCGTCGAGCGAGGTAGTCATTCACCGTCGCGACGTGCACGCCCTTTCCACTCAACGCGTTCAAATACGCCGGTAACGCCGAAACAAGCGTCTTTCCTTCCCCGGTGCGCATCTCCGCGATTTGCCCCTCGTGTAAAATCATCCCTCCAATCAATTGCACATCAAACGGACGCAAACCGAGCACGCGATCCGCTGCCTCGCGCACGACTGCAAACGCCTCCACCAACAAATCATCCTCGCTCGCACCGCGAGCGATGCGCCCTTGAAACTCCACCGTCTTCGCCCTCAAGTCGTCGTCGCTCAGCGCCTTCATCTTGTCCCCGAGCGCGTTAATCGCCGCCACCCTAGCCGCATACTTCTTCGACGTTTTCTCCGCCGGGTCACCCTTGAGCATCTTCTCAAATCCAGCAAACATCGCGCGCGTCGTCACCGCCGCGCCACCCTTACCGCGTCTCGCGCCGCTCGGCATCGGTCGCGACCTCAACGCCGAGGGTCTTCTCCCGCCATCCCGCGCGCGCGCGCCGACGACGCCCACGGCGCCGCCGCGAAGAGCGGGCGAGCGACACGCGTGCGACATACTGCGTCCTTTCCTCGCGCTCGTGTGGCGCCGACCGTTCGATGCGACGCGGGCGCGCAAAGTGACGTCGCGACGAGCGCCACGTCGACGAGGTTTCCCTCGGATAAGCTCTCGCGGGTGCGCTCGATCGATGACGTACGCGCTCGATCGACATTCGCGGTCTTTCGATTTTTGATTTCATCGATGCGCGGTATCGATCGACGACGTGGCACTCGCGGTTTCGGACGCATGGGTGGACCTCGCGCACGGGACGCGGCGACGCGCGCGCGCACACGGCGACGCGCGCGCGCGTGCATCGGTGGCGATGTCGGCGCGGTGCGGTGCGCACGCGCGCGTGGGCGCGGGTTGGCGCGCGTGTGGGGTGAGGCGGCGCGGTGGGGCGCGCGGGCGCGGGCGCGAATGGGCGTTTGGGGGTGGTGGTTGGAGCGCACCGGTGACGGGTTCGGCGTCGACGGCGGCGAGAGGCGGCGGCGTTCGCGCGAACGCGCGCAGGGGTAAGTCGAGTGAAGACGAGGACGAGGAGGAGATGGAGGAGGAGGAGGAGGAGGAGGATCGTGCGGCGCAGTTGGCGGCGATTCTAAATGCGTACGACGAGACGGCGTTGGCGACGGCGCGGACAAGCGTATCTATATACGTACGCGAGTGCATCGCCGAGCTCACGCCGCGCGGGAAGATGAAATTGCTCGAGTTTTTGTCGTCGACTGGCGTTGAGAACGCGTGGGTTGTCGCTGGGGAGGGCTATGGGTTGACTCGCGAGGAGCGCGCGTACGTCGGCGCGGACGGTCGCGAGGAGGATTTTCACGTGGTGAATGAAATCATAGGCGACGATGAAGACGACGACGATGAAGAGGATTACTCGAACCGAGTGTACGTTTTTGAAGGTAAAGTGTCCAAGCTTCCTGGGTCGTTCTTAAATCGCTTCGCCAAGGCATTTTACATTGAGCGCGACGACGACCCGATGCGAAGCGCCGCGTCCAGACGCTTTCTCGGCCGCGCTCCCATACGCAAAGGCCCTCTCGACGGTCTCCTACCACTGTATTTCGCAAGCAATGATTTTAGCGACGACTCCGTGTCCGTACCAGGCACGGGCGAACGAGCTGATCTCGCATTAGACTATCGAGACGTACCGGTGATGCCAAACTCGACGCCGCTCGACGCTCGTGCTGGTGGCGTCTCCTGGCCCCGCCCTCGTCTCGCACTGTACCCATTCAACACCTTGGTTGATTATTTACGCCCATTGGGCCCTGGCGTAATCGTCGGCCGCGGATATCGTCTCGTCGATGGCGTCTCACCGAAGAAGTTTCTATCCTTTGTGCTCGTGCGGTCGCCGAGCCGCGTGTAACCATAGATACCTCAACAGCAACCTCTCCGCATTCCCTCGCGCGCACGTCGAACGAACGCCCGCGTCCGACGTCGCACACGTCACAAACACGTGCGCGTGCGTCGACTGGCTCGCACGCACGCGCGTACATCTCGTCGGCGGCGGCGCGGGACTCGGATAATCACCTGGTCGAGGCGACCGATGGGAGGGTTTGAACGCGTACTTCGTGGCGTCGCCAGGCACGTGCGCGCGCGCGTGGGCGCGATCGAGGGGGCAAATGCACGGGTGGAAATGAGTTCTCGCGGCGTGTGCGCAGCGATCGCGCGCGCGCGTGGGGTGCAAACTCGGGGAGTGGATGGGGCGGCGACTCGGGAGCGCGACGGAGGACGAGACGACGCGAGGGGTATCCGCGCGCACAGATTCAGCGCGCACGCGGCGGCGAGCGACATTTATGATGATACGTTACCCGTGAATCCATTTAAAATTGTTGATGAGGAGTTGAGGGCGATTGGGGAGCGCATGCGAAAGGCTGTATCGAGCGATATTCCAGCGTTGAGCACGGCGAGTGAATATTTTTTCAAACTCGGCGCAGAAGGCAAGCGCATGCGTCCTACTGTGCTATTATTAATGGCAAGTGCGATGACGAATGGGGTTATGTCGACTGGAGCGGCACAAGGGGGTTGGAGGGAGACGGATCATGCGCCGGCGCACCAAGCGCCGGATGACGTACGACGACGTCAGCAACGTCTGGCAGAAATTGCAGAGATGATTCACGTTGCGAGCTTGTTACACGACGATGTGTTGGACAACGCAGCGACACGACGCGGATTACGTGCGTTAAACTTGGAGGTTGGGAATAAATTGGCGATTTTGGCTGGAGACTTTTTGCTCGCGAGAGCCTCAGTGACGCTGGCGTCGTTGCGAAACACGGAGGTCATCGAACTTTTGTCGCGCGTTTTAGAGCATCTTGTCGCAGGAGAAGTGATGCAAATGACGGCGAAACCGGAGAGTTTATCGTCTATGGATCATTATGTGAAGAAGACGTACTATAAGACGGCGAGTTTGATTGCGAATAGCTCCAAGGCTATCGCGTTATTGGGGGGGCACGGCGAAGAGAGCGCACAGGCGGCGTACGAGTACGGTAAAAATCTTGGATTGGCGTTTCAGTTCCAAGATGATGTATTAGATTTCATTGGTTCTGATTCTTTACTCGGTAAGCCCACGCTGGGTGACTTGAAGGAGGGCATTGCGACGGCGCCGGTGTTATTTGCTGTTGAGGAATTTCCAGAACTCTCGGCGCTCGTTGAGCGGCGTTTCAAGCACTCTGGTGACGTTCAACGCGCTCATGAACTGGTAAAACAAAGCAAGGGCATTGAACGCACACGTGCATTAGCACAAGAGCACGCTGATATGGCGATCGCTGCGCTTGAAAAGCTTCCCGCCGCCGAGTCCGCGTACGCGAATCACTGCCGCCGTGCTCTGAAGGAACTTGCCAATCGAGCCGTGAATCGTTCGAAATAGATTTAGCATTACTACTACTAGGTTTTCTGATTGGATATTTCTATGTTTCCATATTTGCCGCATCCGCTGTATCTTTACCCGCGGACGCGTTTGCGCGCTCGGCTTCGTCACGCGCGCGCTTTTCTCTCCTCTTTGCCTTTCGCTCCCACTTTGCCCGTCGTTCTTCGACAATCCTCTGCGCCTCAGGATTAGCCTTGATGCGTAGTGGTAAATGGTGTAATACATCTTCATCCGTGTCGTCGCTGTAGTATTTCACCTTTTTCTGCAACGCCTCATTCAGCGCATTTGTAAACGTGTTTGGCTCGACGTCAAGTACCGACGCAGCCGACGACGTTATCGTCTTTTCCACCGGTGGCTTAACATCAAATTCATCCTCACGTTCGACGTACTCTTTGTTTTCAACCAACGTCACGAACGAGGGATCAAATGCGCTCCAATCTTCGACGTGTTTTCTCGACCACACGTACAAGTGTCCATTCGCGCCGAGCGCTACGGCGACGTCGCGAATGGGATGCGTCGCCAAATGCGTCACGCCCTTGGACTCTCCCGGGCCCTCCAATACGCACTTCAACACCCCCGTGACGCGGTCCCACACGTGAATTTCATGAGGCGCGCCACTACTGACGCCATACACGTACGTACCGTCCCATGGATAGGCGGCGGCGCCCCATTGTAAGCGACTCGCGGATGGACTTTGGTACTCGACGCCATGGAACAAGACGTCGGCTCCGGCGCTCGCCGTGTCGTTCACATCAATGCCAAAAATCGTCGGCGCGTTCGACACGACGACCAGGTGTTTGCCATTTCGACACAGCTCCAAGCGCTTGACTAGTGATGCGTTCGGAACAGCGATGGTCTGGACCAACGACATAGTTTGCGCGTCCACGACGGACACCGCGCCCTTTGCGTCGCCGACAAAGACGTACTTGCCATTTTTACTAGATAACGCCAGTGCCGCGGGCGCAGCGATGTCATCGCCACCGTGCGGTGAAGGTAAAGATGTTTCCTTCGCGCCGCGTAAGCCACTTCCGCGCACATACGGCGCTCTCGCGTTCGGACTCACGATTAACGTCGACCCGCTTGACGAAGCGTTGGAAAAACACACGCTCGCGCACAACCCAGCGTTTGAAATCACCGCCGTCGTGTCCTCTTCTAGCACGTCCCAAACCTCAATCACCCCCGACGCTTTGGACACGACTATTTTCCGACCATTCAATGACCAGGCGATGGTGAGCACGGCATCCGAGTCCGCGTCTCCACCGCCTCGGCTTTCGCCGTCGTCGTCCTCGCTCTCCCCGCGCGACGCTTTCCACGTTCTCGTCACCGCGCGCGTGTCCCAACACCACAGCACGATCGTCCCAGACGACGTTCCGCACGCTAAGAGCGTCCCCCGGCGATTCCAGGCGCAACACGTCGTGCGTTCATGCGAGAGCCGCTCTTCAACTACTTCGAGCATGCGATTGACATTCGGAGCTGTTTCGCGTAAAGCGCGACGACGACGCGGTCAGTACGGCGATGCGTCGATTGCGTCGAACGATTCGAGTGGAATGTAACCACACGCGCGCGAATCACGGGGCGAAAGCGGCGATGGTAGCGACGTACGTTCGTATATGCGAAACATGAGCTCTGAATTCGATGCGTCAGTGTCTGCCGCCGCCGTCGTTCTCGATGCACAAGCAGGACGCAGCCGCGGCGAACACGGCGGCGAAGCGCGCCAATGGTCGCCGCAAGCTTGTTCTTGACGATGCCCGCGCGCACGATCGCGTGCGGCGTTCAACGTACCAAGAAAGCGCGGCGTTTTTGGCGCTCAAGGAGCTCGAGCAAGAAATCGATGCGGTGACGCACCGCGAGCACGTCGATCACATCGAGTGCGTGCGAAAGTATGAACGCGTGAAAAAGACGGTGCGAGTATACGTCTTTCACACCACCCGCGAGGATGGAGAGGGGTACACGTTGCACGTGGTCGGGCGCGTGGTGTCGCCGAGGCGCGAGGACCCCGAACGTGGCGGAAGCGCGGATGGCGACATCGAACGCGGCGAACGACGGTTTTCGCAATTTATACGCCAGATGGATATATCAATAGATGGCACGCAACGATGTTCGTGGCTCCTGCACAAATCAATCGGGGCGAAAGATGGGTTTGAGCTGCGAGGGACGTTTGGGGCGGGGAGCGGCGGCGTGGCGGACGCCAACGTGAAGTTGTGGCTCAATCACGAGCCCGAGATTTTTAGCGTCGCGCCTGATTTGGCACGCATGGTAGGTTCGTTGTTTAGCACGCGCGGAAAGCTTATTGGGGATTTGTGGGGTTATTGCGCGGTGAATAGACTGATTAGTCAAGAGGATTCCTGTGAGGTGAGGGTAGACGACAGTTTACTAGCGCTGCTTTCATCGGATGGTTTCCCCGTACCGGCCAATAAAAGGGTGAACTTTCAAGCTTTATGCGAGTATGTGTGTGCGAAAAAGATTGTCGTGATACCGCCCATAGAGCTCAAGTATAAGATTCGTGTCGGAAGTACGGCGCCGTCCAAGCCCGACTGTTACGACATAGATATGGACGTGCCGAACAAACATCAGACCCCAACGGGGCCATGGTTGGATAAGCACAACTTCGGACGGGACATTGATACGCTCCACGGGAGGATTCGGGCGGCGATGATGCATATTGATGCCCACAAGGCGCGTCGGGAGTATTTACTGCGGTTTGCTGAAAGCCCAGTTGATTTTATCAACACGTGCGTGCGGCAACAGGCCAAGGGAATTTACACCCCTAATATAGAAGGATCTGATCCCGCGCGACCGAGCGATCGAGCACCGGATAGGTTTAAAGAACCATGGGTTGATGAGGCGGTGTTGCGTTACTTGAATCAGACGAAGGAGAACGAGTAGAAGACGTTCAAGAAAAAAAAGATATTTGTACATCAGAATGTCTATGCTAGAAATCATTGCTTGGTTCCACCAAGGTCGTCACCCACTCGATATGACTAAACTCTCTACTTCCGAATTCTTCGAACGCGGCGGCGTGCGATGTTCGGTCTTCCCAAATTCGAACGCGCTTGGGCTTATAGACCTCAACTAGTCGACGCAGCTCGTTCAATTTGTACGTCAGCGTGTCATGCCCGGTGCCATTGAATATGTGTTCGTGACAGTGTGAAATATCGAACTCGCGCATCACGGCTTCCACGGATGCTTTCAATTTACTTCTACGACCAGTCATCATGATCCTCGCCACGTCGCTTCTCGTCGTGCTTGCGCGATACTCGTCCAGTGCTGGCCCAGCGTCCATGGTCAATGGCGGCGCGAGCGATTCCGCTCGTCCCCACCACCCTTGAAACGGCCATTGCTCACCTGTTTCATCGTAGTATTGACGCATCCCATCCTCTGGAATGGGTGTATTCACGAGCGTGCCATCAAAGTCAAAGACGTGCAGTTCTTCGTACCGCGGCTTCGTACCGCGTCCTTCGCTTGCCGCTGCGTCTCCTCCCGAACCCATATCGACTACGGTGTCACACACGGGCGTGGACTCGTTCGTCTGCAAAAACTTTCGTCAAATGCGCCGCGAGCGCTTTAACGTTATCGAGTTGCGCCCCGCCCAACCGCAACGCAGCCGCCGCCTCCTCGCCGTCCAGCGCGCGATTCGCGTCAAACTCTGCGCGCACTTTAGCGCGTACGTACGCCGTGCGATTCGTCTGCACGAAGTGAAGCTTAACGGTACGTACTACTCGTCAGTCAAGCGCTTTAGCGTACGCGTGCTCAGTCGTCAGGCGTCACGCAACGTGCCCAGGGAGAGGGCCCTATCCACTCCTTTCGGCACCCTTGTTCACGATGCGCCGTCTCTCGTGCCACCCGCGCGTTTTACGCACCGTTGGAAACAAACGAGACGCTCTAAATAATTCGCGGTATAACGTCCGAGCACTGGCGCCCGCACTCATGCACGACCACGGCGCGTGCGGAGGAATGAGCTCGCTTCAGTCGCCGACGCCCCAATGCACGGTGAGCTCGCGCTTCGCAAGCTCCTATCGCCGCTTCGCGATGCGGCGGTGATTGACGCGTGTTTGGCGCGCGTGCCAGCCATACGCGATTCGTCGGCGCGAGAGGTGGCGAGTCGCGTCGTCGGCGCGCGCGTGAAGGCGTCGGACGAAGGCGTGGCGTTGGTGTGCGCACTGCGCGAGCGCGCCGAAGAGTTCCTCGCGCCGCGCGATCGCGACGGCGAGCGCGCGCGAGAGAGAGCGGCGATGCGCACGGCATCAACGTCGCTGCGAAGTGCGGCGGACGCGTTAGGGGCGAAGCTCGCGGAAGAGCGCACGTTTGGGACTGGGACGTATCAACGGGATGGACGCGTTGAAGGCGGGAGTAAGTACGCGGTGCAAGGAACCTTGAAAGGCACGTCGACTCGAAGCGGCGATTTAATCGTGCGATTTTGGAACTTATGGGGTGGGAGTAATGTATGTCGGAAGGTGATGACGTCGAGTGCGAGAGATAGCATATATAGGTCGCCCGAACGTCTCGAGGCGGCGGTATTGAAACTGGACGAGCTCGCGCCGTTCATCGATTCACCTCTGCTTTTACATCGCGAGCCGCTCTTATTGGCTATAGAAACAGAAGAACTGATTCGGCGGCTGGTGAGGTTGCGGCGCATTTTCCCTCGTGGAGACTTGGGGCACGCGTGCACGGGCGCGCCCGCATTGCTGTTGGCTGAGCCGGAATCACTCGAGCGCGCAGTGAACAAGGTAAAACGAGAGCGTAATCTATCCAGTTCGGCAGCCGTGATGAAATGCGTTACGGAAATAGTGCAAGGCGACGGCATCGACGGTTTATTAGCACATAATGATGCGTACGTTGACAAAGTGGAAAATAATGCGTCCGCGAAAGAGGTCGTCGTCGTATGAGAAGGTATTTTATTGTTGTGTGTTTCATTAAACGGCCCATGCGGGCGCTAGATTAATAGCTTGTAAGCTCATATGTACATGTGCATTCATTTCGCACTCTTTCGAGAACCAGTGACGCTGTCAGCCTTGCGCTTGCGTTCGCCACCTTCTTTTTCTTTTGTCTTGGACGCCTTTCGTTCGCTCTTGTCCTCTTCATCTGGGTTGCTGCTCATCTTTGTCGTGATGCGACGTTGCGCGCCCTTGCCATCACCAAGTTGCACTGCATTCACTTGCGAGGCGAATTTCAACGAGCACATCGTTTCTTCGGTACTCGATGTCTCCGGGTTGATGTTGACAAACATCAACGTCTTGCCATCGCCGCCCAAGCACGGTTGCAGCAGGTACGTAAGCTTCGAGTTGCGGTACGGTACGTGCGATTGCTTAGCCGCAAGCGCAGCGAATACATCACCTAAAGACGACAGCGATTTGTTGATCGCACACGCCTCCTTGAGGCGCGCACCTTCAGCGCCAGAGCGTCCGACGCGTTCAGAGCCAGCCAAATCGACCAAGTTGAGACAACCAGTGAGAGAACTACCACTCGAGGCATGCTCGCCGGTGATGTAAAGCATGAAAATGGTGTGCGAACGAGACGATACTGCGTTCATTTGAGTCGCTTCAACAGCACGAGCTGCAGAAGCCCGACGCACCAAAGCCGCCGCGGATTCCACCGAATCGACGACTTCGCGTTGCACGTTGCTCACCTCTGTGACGCCATTCTTGTGCACGATTGAATGCTTATCGCTATGGTCACTGCCAGGGCGCAATAAATCGCGCACTTGTTCGTTGTAAATTTCAACGTATGAGGCGTGCATAGTGTAAGACCAACCCTTGTGCGCGTTCTGCTGCGACGCTTGCACAATCTTCGCCACAGCTCTTGGGATGATACCGCGCGCATCGCCATTACCATCGCCAAGCATCGTGTGCGTCTTACCTGAGCCAGTCTGACCGTAAGAGAATAGGCACACCTTGTAGCCATCAAGTGCAGACTGCACGAGTTGCGAAACTTCTTCAAAGATTTCTTCTTGCTTGGCGGTGGGATCAAAGACTCGATCAAACTCAAACGCCGCCGTGCCCTTGCCTTCGACGCGCTGCAAGTTCAATGAACTGCCATCCGGATTGCATTGAACTGCAGGCTCATTGTCAGTGGGTCGAACTCTGCAGAACACGCGCACGTTGCCGCGAAGCTCTTGAATTTGGTTGTGCAACGCGCGACGCTGCGCCTCAGCATCGAGTGCTTGCTGTTCAAGCTCTTCAATGCGTGCTTGGCGCTGTTCAAGTTGTACCTTGAGCTCTTCAGCCTCTTGCACGATACGCTTCGCGGCATCAACTTCACGCGTTTGTGCAACGAGGCGAGCCTCGAGCGCCTTGTTCTGTTCGTTGCCTTCCTGATCCTTACGCATCGCTTCGGCTTCTCTAAGAGCGTTGAGTTCAGATTGAAGTTCAGTGCGCTCGCGTTCGAGCGTCTTTTGAGACGCCATGAGAGAATCGAGCGCAGTCTTGTTTACTGCCGCGCTTTGTTTGATTTCTTTCTGAAGACGCTCAACTTCCTTCTGTTCGCTCTCGAGCTGAGCGACGACACCAGCGATGCGCGCTTCGTGACCTTGCACGGCTTCTTCACTCGCTTTAAGTCGCTCTTGTGCAGCAACGATATCAGCCATACTCGACTCGTGTTCAGCTTCCATAGCAGCCTTGGCAGCCTCAATATCAGCCAGTTGCTTGGCGATGGATTGCTTCTCTTTGAGTTCGCTTTCCTTTTCTTTAGCGAGTGCCGCCTTGGATTGTTCGAGCTCCGCGAGCTTCGATTCGAGCGAGCTCTTTTCGCTCACCAGCACGTCACGCTCATCTTCCAAAGCCTTTACGCGAGCTTCAACCTTGGCAATCTTCTTCGCGTGCTTGGCCGCGCTCGCTTCAGAATCAGCGGCATGCTCCTCTCGCGACTTTTCAAGCGCCTCGAGACGCGTCTCGAGTGAAATCTTCTCCTTGACTAAAACATCGCGCTCGCCGAGGACAGATTTGTGCTCTTCGTTGATAGATTTAAGACTAGCTTCCAAAGCCTCAATCTTATCCGAGCTCTTGGTCAATTTCGCATCAGCCTTGGCGGCTTCCTTTTCCTTGGCAACTTCAACCTTGGCCAATTTCGCCTCGACTTCCTTCAACTTTGCCACTTCTGCCTCCAACTTTTCGCCGTACTCCTTGATGCGCTCTTCAGCGTTGGATTGTGCGCCAGACATTTGCTCGGATAACTGCGCTTGAAGTTCCTTTTGTGCGCGTTCGTGTTTGTCCGCCAATCTCGCCGCCTTGTCTTCGGCGGACTTTTGATACGCAGCCAACTCTTCAGCGGCGCCAGCAATTTCTTCATCAAGTTCCGCCTTGAGACTTTCGACTTGCGCGTTGACGTCTTCGAGATCTTTTTCAAGCTTGGCAATCGCTGCGGCAGACTCGGCGGACTTGGTCTCCATTTCTTTCTGCAACTTTTTCAACTCCTTGGTAAGATTCGCAGAGTCCTCTTGCGCGGCGGCGAGCTTTTCATTCGCCGCGGCGACGCGTTCATCAGCCTTCTCCTTGGCAGCTTGCATCTTCTTCTCCGCCTTTTCTTGAGCCGCGGCGGTAGCTTTCTCGGCACGGCTTCGCTCCTCCGCGACGGCTTCACGATGACGGTCTTCGGCTTGCTGTAAATCGAGACGCGCTTGCTTTTGCACTTCTTGCAACGTCGCCGAACCGTTTGCGAGCGTATCACGGCGGTCCGCCTCCATCGACGCCAACTCTTCGCGTACTTGCTTCAACTCACCCATCATGAGCGTTTGCTGCTCAATCAAACTCTTCGACTGTGCTTTCGCGTCCGCCAAGTCAGATTCGGCGCGCTTGACATCCTTCTCGGCGCGTTTCAACTCTGTCTCCTTGGTCGTGCGTTCGCTTTCAAGCGTAGCCTTGAGCTGCGTCGCGTTCTCACTCACGCTTTTGTACTCATCCTTGAGCGAAAGCAAATCGTCGTTGCGTGCCTTGAGTTCGGCGTTGGTTGCCGCAAAGTCAGCCTTGAGTTCAGCGTGCATCGCTTGCAATTCGGCGAGTTTGGCTTCCAAGTCGCTCGCTTGCGCGCTGACATTCGTACTTTCAGAATTCAATACCGCCATGTCCGCTTCAAGTTTTTCAATCTTCGCAGTCTTCTTCGTCAACAAGTTCTCTTGCTTGGTCATAGTCTTCTTGTTTTCCTTGGCTTCAGCCTTGAGTTGAGCGATGACATCCTTGGAGGCGATTTCATCCGCCATCGCCTTTTTGCGAAGTTCGTTGAGTTCGGCGTCGGTGGCGTCCAACTTATCCTTGAGCTCTGCGGCGGAGCTGCCAATTTGTGCAGCATCACGCGCTGCAGCCTCTTCGACGAGCTGTAGCTGCACACGAAGAGATTCGCGCTCTGAATTCGCCTCACGCAAGCTCTCCTCGAGTTGAGCCCGCGATGCCGTGGCGCGCGCGCGCTCCGCCTCAAGCTCACTAGAATTCTTGCGCAACTGTCCTTCAAGCGCGCGGCGCTCAGCGGCAAACGTCAGTTCAGCTTGCTCGCCATCCGCCTTGAGCTGCTTCAACTCACGCTCGAGCTTGCTATTCGCCTCCTTGGCGACGCTTTCACGCGTCGACGCCTCGGTGTACGACGCTTCGAGCTTGGTAAACTTGACCGCCGCCATCTCGAGCTCCTTGGACTTTTTCGCAAACTCCTTTTCAAGCGCGATGAGTTCGTTCTTCACAGCGTTGGCTTCTTCTTTGAGCTCGCTCTCGGCGCGCTCGCGCTCGGCGAGCAACTCCGCCTCCTTGGCGCTTCCCGAGCTCTTCAAACTTTGCACCTGCGCGCGCAAAGATTTCGAATCCTTCTCCGCCGCCACGGCTGACGCTTTCAACGCCTCGACTTGCGCGACGAGAGATTCATATGACACGCGCTCGTTCGCCTCGAAACGCTCGAGCTCCTTGGAAAACGACGCACCATTCTGAAAGACGTGTCGCAAGCAATCCTTTGCTCCCTTCACCGCCGCCGTCAACTCGTCGATGCGATTCTTGAAATCATGCTGACGCGCCTTTGGACGAAAGTTAATCGCGCGCTCGCACTTTTCAATAAAATCTTCATTTTCGTAATAATCGCGATACAAGCTCACGACGCCACCGACGACGCTGGGCTTTGATCCCCCCCCGGCGACGACGGGCGCGACGACGGCGGGCGCCGCCGCGACCGCCGCGTCCATCATCACCACAGGCTCGACCACGACCGCCGCAGCACTCGCACTCGCACTCGCACTCACACTTCCACCATCCACGCGCGCGCTTTCCTTCTTCGCCGCCTCCAACCGCGCGCGCATAGACTTCAAATCCCCAACCGCCGCGCGCGCGCCCGACTCGGTCCCCTCTCGAGGCGTCGTCGACGCGCCCACCGTCTCTCGCGCCCCCGCACCACCGTGCGCGCGCCCATCGCCCGACCCAACGTTCGACACATCCTTCATCGCGCGATTCGCGCGATTCGCCACCGCACCGTCGTCGCCATCGCGCCCGTCGTCGCCGCGCGCGTCGAGCGCCGCCTTGGTTCCCCCGATCGCGTGGTCGTCACCATTCTCATCGTTCTGCGTCGCGCGCGCCGACGCGCGGTGTCGCGTCGACGCGCGCGATGGTAAAATCACCGTCGTCCCGTCGTCATTCATCGCGCGTCGCGCGTCTGCGTCGACGGTGGCGGGCGCGTGCGCGACAATGACGCGCGAGCGCGTGGCGCGCGGCAACGACTCAAAACGACGATTCGACTCGCGCGACCTAATCGTCTCGTGCGCGTTGAAAAAACACCGACGACGATGCCGTTGACGACGACGACGACGCGCGCGCGACGAATGACGACGATACAAAAATTCACACGCACGACGCATCACGGTATCGCGGCGATGCGCGTCAGACGGCAGTCGGCAGTCGGCGGCATCGTGCGACGATGGATGCACCCATGCGTCATCATCATCGTCATCATCGTCGTCATCGCGACGCCCCCATGGCGCGAGCGCGCCGTCGTGATGTGATGGACGTCATACATCGCGCTCTAATTTTTTTCTCACTCGCGTGCGCGTCGCGCTGGTCGTGCCTCGCGACGACGACGAACGACGACGACGACGAACGACGACGACGCACGCACGCGACGGTTCGCGCCCTCGTCATCGTCATCCATCGTCGTCGTCGAGTGGTTCGCGGTGATTGATCACGCGCGAGCGCACGCATAGGACGTACGCATGCGTGAAAACTGCGTCGCACGCCCGTCGTCATCCATCGTCGTCATCCATCGTCGTCGTCGTCGTCGTCGTCGTCATCCATCGTCGTCGGTAGACGCGCACCAACACCCAAGACGAAATATCTTTTCGTGTGCGATGTCGTCACTGCACGACGACGACGACGACGACGACGACGATGACGACGGTCGACGTCGCGCCCGCGATACGCGCGCGACGAACGACGTCGAACGCATCGAGCGATACTAACGCGTTCGATGACGACGACGACGACGATGAGCGCGAGGTGACGATGATGGGCGACGCGGCTGACGCGGCTGACGCGGCTGACGATGACGACGCGTTCGACGACGAGGGCGGCGGCGTGGATGGCGTGGCGTCGCCGACGGAGTGTGTGATGTATGTGAGTTCGTATACGAATGTGGATATTCTCGCGCATCAGCCGGCGAGGCACGCGAGGCACGGGGAGGGGAAGATGACGACGACGACGACGACGACGACGACGTCGGTTGGCGAGGACGCGGACGACGACGCGGATGAACGCGGCGGCGGCGGCGTCGTTCGCGCCGAGGCGGTGGGGATGGCGATGTCGCAATATTCGCTCGATGCACGCGATGGGGATGAGAACGCATCGAGTGGCGATCGGGGCCGGTGTGGGGTGGCGGCGGTGCACGTGGTGGGCGTGTGCGAGCGCACGGGGCGCGCGCGGGTGTTGCGGGCGAAAGCGGCGCGACGCGGCGGATTGGAAAACGTTGCGTTTTTCGCCAAGCATCCGCATTTACCGCACGTAGCGTACGCGTCTACCGAACGCATTGATGAACGTGGTAAGGTGTTGGCGCTGAGGCTTATCGGGGATGACGGCGCGGATTTCGAAGTCGTCGGCGAGGCGTGTTCGGGCGGCAAGAGCACGTGCTACATGGGATTCGACCGCGACGGTAAACATTTACTCGCCGCGAGTTATTGGGACGCTAAATTGAGCGTGATTCCGTTGCAAGAAAACGGCGCAACTATGCATGCGCCAACGTTGACAATATCGCGACCCGAGGCGGATTACGTCGAACACGCCAAGCCTTCGATGGAGGAGCACTGGCGATTTCGTCAACGGTGGGCGCACACGCACTGCGTCGTCACCGAGCCGTACGAGCGACGCTTACACTTTGTCGTTGATTTGGGGTTGGATACGATTTTTATTTACAACGTCGAGTCCATGCAATGCGTGTCCGAGGTGGTGCTTCCGAAAGGAAAAGGCCCTCGACACTTGGTGTTTCATCCGACGATTCGCGCGGCGTACTTGGTCAACGAGTTGGATTCCACCGTGAGCTCGTTTCGCGTGTGTCTCGACGACATTGACAATCCACGTCTATCGTTGATGCAGTGCATTGGCTCGCTCCCAGAAGACGTGCAAGCTAAAAAGGTGTTTGATCCACGAGGGGCGTGGAAGGCGCACTCGCATTCGAGCGAGATTCGCTTGCATCCGTCGGGTCGTTTTCTCCTCGTTGGAAATCGAGGACACGACTCGATCGCCGTGTACGCCATCAATCAGGATGACGGATTAATCACGCTCATGGACATTGTCGCGAGCGGTGGTGCGTGCCCGCGTAACTTTAACTTTACCCCGTCAGGGAAATTCGTGCTCGTGGGCAATCAAAACTCGCACAACCTGGCGTCGTTTAGTTTCTGCGAGCACACCGGGCGCATGTCGATGGTGCACTGCTTGACGGATATCGTGTCGCCGAATTTTATTTGGACTTTGCCAAAAGTGCGTTAACTTAAAGTCGATGTTTTATGTATGTTGTAAACTTTCAATGTTAGGTAAGCAAGCGAATTAGTTGCCTCGACCACCCGAACGCTTGCCGCGGCCTCCGCGTCCGCCGGAGCGTTTTCCGCGGCCTCGACCACCGCCTCGACCGCCGCCTCGACCACCGCCTCGGCCAGCGCCTCGGCCAGCGCCGCGACCCGGGGTTACCTTCTCCGTCGGTGCGTCATCGTTTGGTTCGTCTACTAGAATGGAGTCCACGAATGCGTCATCGTCGCCCTCGAGCTCGCCTTCCTCAGCGTCGTCGTCGTCGCCTGCGTCGTCGTCGGTGGCGCCCGCATCGTCTTCAATTTCGCCATCTTCGTCGTCACCATGGGCTTCTTCGGTCGCGGCGGCATCTGTCTTTTCATCCGCCGCGAGCATTGCCGCGGGCGTACTCGCCGTTTCCGTCTTCTGCGCTTTCGCGGTCGGAGCTGCGTCGCTAGGCGCGGCGTCGGCGTCGTCAGCTTTGCGCTTCTGCCCTGCGGAAGCCGCGGCTTGTTTCTCATCGAGTTTCTGGCGGAGCTCATCCATCTGGCGCTGCAGCGCTGCTTTCTGTGCGGCCTTGGCAGAATCTTCCGCGTCAGTGTCGGGAGCCGCTTTCGCTGCCGGTTCTTGCGCCTTTGCCGAGGGCACGAAATCCTTCGCCTTGGACGCCAGCTCCGCCATTGGCGTGGGCGCTTCAGAGGAGACCTTTGGCGCCAACGGCGCGCCTTGCGCCGGAGGAGCGCCAGGTGGTAACTTTGGAACGAACGGCGCGGGTGTCGCCGAGGACAACTTGGCCAATTTACCTTCGAGAGCGATTCTAAGTTGCTCGGTAATTTTGAGCTTTTCACGCGCGGCGTCGAGTTCCTTCTGAAGCGTCGTGCACTTCGTCATGGCTTCATTCTTCTCATTTATCGCGGCGGTGAGCGCTTCGTCCTTGGCAGCGAGCGAGTCTTCGGTTTCTCGAAGCTTCTTAACCATCTCCATGAGCTCGGCTTGCTTCTTTTGCGCCATAGCTTTGAAACGATCGGACGACGGCGTTGCCGCGGAGGCGGCAGCCGCGTCGTCAGCCTTGTCTTCTTCCATCGCGTCTTCAGCTTTTTCGATAACGACGTCTTCAGTCTTTGCGGGTGTTGCGGGCGGCGCCTCGCGCGGCGCCGCGGCTGCTGTCGCCGCGGCTTCCGCACTTTTCACCGCTGCGCGCAACTTTTCGACTTCAACCTTCATTTCGGCTGACGCCTTCTCAGCCTTCTCAGCCTTCTCTGTCGCTTCCTTGACACTCACATTCGCAGCGTCGAGCTCAGCCTTGGCAGTGGCAAGCTTTTCTTCGAGATCGCTCGCACCCTTCGAGTTTTCTGCCGCCGCAGCTTCAAACGCCGCGAGTTTTGCCTCCATCTCATCGCGCGCCTTACGCCATTGCGGCAACGGCGTTTTCTCTGGATTGTAGGCGGCGATGTGCTTCATGCTAATCGCCAATTGACTCTTCGCCTTATCCGCGCGCGTGGTTTCGCTCTTGAGTTCCTCCTTCGTCGTTGCAAGCTCTGATGTCGTCGCTTCGAGTTCAGTTTTCATTCGAGTGAGCTCTGTGGCGTCGACTTCGCCGTACTTGCTCACGAGCTTCTCTGAACGTTCCTCCCAGCGCTTGGCTTCTTTACGCAACGCCGCCATTTCAGAGTCATGCGTGTCAACCGCAGCCTTGGCCTTGATGAGCTCTTCTTTGGCCAAATCACACGATTTCGTCAGCTCGCTCTCACGTTTCTTGAATGCCGCAATGTCAGCCTTGGCGGCGTCAATTTCGGTGCGGAGAGCGCTGTTCGTTTGCTCAATCGCGTTGAGTTGCTCCACCTTTTGTAACAGAGATTGATGTTTTTCTTCGCCCATCGCGTCCGTCTCCGCTGCTTGCAAACGCTGTCGCGCACTTTCAGCCTCTTGCCGCGCACTTTCAGCCTCGCGTTGGAACGCATTGCGTTCGTTCGTGAGCGTGGACACTTGCGCGAGCGCCGCATCCTTTTCGGCGCGCAAATAACGCAACACTTCACCCTCCTCGCCAGACTTTGAATCCGTTGCTTCGGACTTGGACTGTTCAATCATGTTATGCAATAGCGTGTTTTGTTTGGTCAGCTCCGCAACCTTAGTTTCGGCGGCACGCTTTGCAGAGTCCAATTCGCCCATATCCTTCGCCACCTTGGCTTGCGCTTCGGCGAGCGCGCGCTCCGCTTTTGCCTTAGCCTCCTTGGCTTCAGATAATGACTTTTCAACGACAGCTTTGGCGTGTTCCACCGCGACGAGCTTGCCAGCGTCTACCTTACGTGCAGCAACTTCGGTTTCGTATTGACTTTGCACTTGCTGCCACTTTGTGTGTTGATCTTCGACATCCTTCACCGCCTTTGCCGCGCGTTCCTCGGCGGCTTTCGTCGCCGCGGTGGCGCGCTCAAGATCAGCTCGTGCGGTCGCAAGATCGGATTCAAGTTTCTCAAAGTTTGCAACCTTCGCCTCTGCATCTTGCAAGGATTTTGTGAGCTTAGCTTCGACTGACTTTGCGGAATCTGCCGCATCCTTCTTCAATTTGGCGCATTCCTTCTTCAACGCCGTCGTCTCCTTTGCGGTCTCTCTTTTGTGTGTCTCAAACGCTTTGGTCATCTCCTTCAATGCGGAATCGCTTTGTTCAGCGAGATGCTTATACTGTATCGTATGTTTCTTCTCGGCTTCTGCGGCCTCCTTCGCGGCGTCCGCAGCCTCGCCCGCTTTGAGCGCCGCCTGGAGCAACTCTTGCTCACGCGCCGCGGTCAACGCGCCTGTAGCCCCGGCGGCGATCACGGATGGCTCGGTCGAACCAGTCATGCGCGATGCCGAGCGCAACTTTTCTTCCGTTCGCGCCAACGTAGATTCTAGCATCTCAAGTTTTGCTTCAGCAATGTCTGCTCGCTTCTCAGCCTCGGATGTCTGCTCCTTGAATTTAGCGCTCAAGTCGACGTCAGACGCCGCGCGCTGCGCGTACTCTGAACTCGCCGCGGCGTGTGCGGCGAGCTGTTGTCGACTGCGTTCGCGTTCGATATCCAACTCAGATCGAACTCGACTGTAATCTTGCTGGAGACGGTTTACTTCTTCGGATAAGCGTGCGTGCTCGCGCTTGTGTTCTTCTTCACGCGTGGATGAAAGCGAAAGCGCGGCGTCGCGTGAAGCCTCCAACTTGGCTTTAACACCTTCAGCACTAACGACGATCTCCGAAAGACGTGTCTGTTCGCTCATAAGCGATGCTCGTTCTGCTTCGAGTCGTACGAGTTGTGTTTGTGCGTTCCGTGCGCGTTCTTCAGCGGACTCGAGGTTGGCGGCTTGCGTGCGCAACGCAGCTTCGTGCGTTGCATTTGCTCGCGACAAGCTTGACGTCTTCTCCGTCAGTGCGTTCACCTCACGCTGTGACGCACTGTATTGAGCGTCGAGTCGTTCGAACCGTTGACGTTCAAAGTCTGCAGCAGCTTTCGCGGCATTAGCTTCGCCACGAGCCGTGGCTGCCGCCTCACGGTGCTCGTCCACTTGGCGCTGCAAGCCATTAATGCGCTCAGTGCTCTCGCGCTTCAGCTTGTCCAAATCGTGCGTCAACTCTTTATTCAAAGCCACGAGCTCGTTATTGGTTTCCATCATCGCAACACCACTTCCACCGCTAATCGCGACGAGTTCGGAATTTCTGTTCTCGTGCTCGCTGAGTTCAGACGCGTCGCCGTTACCGCCACCCGTGGCTGACGTGTACAGCGTCTTGTACATATCACGTTGACGAACAATCGCTTGCACGATGTTCTCTTGCTGCGCGCGCTTGTTCGAGAGCTCTTCAAGTTGTCGGGAAGTTTGTTCCTTCAACTCTTGAAGCTTTCGTTCGTACTCTTCGCGCGCATCCGAGGTCTTGGACTCTTGCGCTTCGGACAATTCGCGAATAACGAATAACATTTCTTGGTTCTTCGCCTGCAACGATTGGATATCAGTGAAGTCAACCAATCGTGACGTGATGACAGCTTGTGCATCGCTATCATTGCGACCATCCATGCGAGGCAGTGGCAACGGCGGACAACCCTTGAGCTCGTTGACCTCATTCAACAACAGTGCGACCTGGCGAGCCAAATCCGCGCTTTGCGCCTTGAAACCGTTGATAGTGCTACTGTGGTTGCGTCTCTCAACGTTTGCGGCGTTTAGCTCGGCTTGGATGGCGTACCGTGCGCCTTCAGACTCTTGCAATCGTGCTTGAAGCACTTGATGCGACTGCAACGCGCGCTCATACTCTTCGCGCTGTTCTGCGATGAGCGGCGCCTTTTGTTCCAAGTCGACGAGAATGGCATCCAAATGTTCTTGCAACTCTCTTCGCTGCGCCTGCTCTAAGCGGAGTGCGTCCTCGGCTTCGACGTACTTTGTGTAAAGCTCAGTCATCGACATACCTTCGCGGCGAAGTGCCGCCGCACCAGCAGCTGGGGACATGGCCATGAGGAGCTCTGCGTTTGGCAACCGGTGCGTCGGCTCCGCAGGCGCAATCGCCGCGGCGCTCGCCTTGCTCTTTACATCTGCAAGCTCCTTGAGCGCCGCTTCCTTGGCGTGCGTAGCCTCGGCGAGCGCGACACTGAACTCAGTCTTCTTGCCAGCAAGCATCGATTCCGCCGTTCGCAATGTGTTCTCAAGCGCCTTGATTTGTTCGTCTCGTTCGCGCACTTGTTCTTTACTCACTTCGGCGATACGTCGTGCCTTGGATACTTCCTTTTCGAAGTCACCTTCATTGCGCGCCAAGTCAAATTGTGCAATTTTAAGCTCCTCTTCCAACACAGTGACGCGCGCCTCGTTCATGGAAGCACTCTCTTTCACTCGAGCGAGTTCGCGCTGTTGGCTCGCGCTCAAACTTTGAGCCGCTTCTAAATCTTGCGCCATCTTCAAAGCATCCGCCGAAGCGGACTTTCTTGCCGCGAGTGCCTCGGCCGACTTGTCCTCCAATTGTTCTTTCAACCACGCGTTGTGCTCGCCCAAGACTTTGACTTCGCTCTCAAGCTTGATGTTCTCCGCGCGCGCCGCGCCAGCGCGCGCGGTTGCTTCTCGCGCGTCAGCCTCAGCCTTGTTCTTGCCTTGCACAGCCGACTCCAGCGCACTGACGTAGCCATCAATAGACGCCCGCATCGTTTCACCCTCTCGTTCTTTCCGCGCGTGCATCTCGAGTAATTCACGCTTACTCGCGCGCGCTTCGTCCCTTTCGCGTGTTGCGCGCTCCAACGCCTCCCCTTTCTCTTTCCCAACTCGTCGCGCCTCCTCCGCCGCCTCGCGCGCCGCATTCGCATCGGCCACCGCCTTATCCTTCGCCACATTCGCATCACCCAACGCATTCCTCACCCCATCTAATTCATCCCGCAACGCGTCGTGTTTACGCCGCATCACCATCGCGAGGTGCTCGCGCTCAATCTCCTTCGCCTTGTCCCGCGCCACCGCCGCCGCGGAATCCCCATCGGGCGTCCCAGGTCGCGCCGCGTCACCCATCGTCACCCGCGCGTCGTGCGTGACGTCGCGAACCCCCCCGCGCGCGTCGTGCTGTGCGGCGTACGACGTTCAATCCATGGATTTCTTTTTTTTTCAAACGTCTTCGCGCGCCATACCCTTCTCGCGCGTTCGCCTCCTTCTCGCGCGCGCCCGCACCGCACAACGCGCCGCGATGGTGCTCGTGGACAACGATGCGTTCTTAACCGAACTCACGCGCATGTTCGAACGCACGCGCGAGCGCGGCACGGTGTCGACGACGATGAAACACGGCAAGGTGTACGACAGACCGAGACCGAAATCCGTGCGCAAGCTCGAGCGCGCGACGGCGGCTGAGGCGATGGCGAACGACCCGTCGTGGGGGGTGATCGTGCGCGCGAGCGATGGGAAGAAGAAGGTGTCGACGTTCGTGTCGAAGACCGCGGGAGAGGCGTTCGGGAAGAGTTTACAGACGGTTCAGCTTGCGTACATCGATGGGTTGATGAAAAAGGCAAAGAAGAGGACGCCCAAGGCGAAAAAGCCCAAGGCGACGAACGCGGCGGGTGCGGCGGGCGCGGGCGCGGCGACGGCGAACGCACCGGCGCCGACGCCGACGCCGCCGGCACCGACGACGGCGCCCAAGGCGGCGGCGGGATCAAAGGCGAAATCAAAGTCAAAGAAGGGTGGCAAGAAGAAGTAGACCGTAGCTCGCATCGTAGGATCACAACACTCATCATTCGGTGGAATCTCGCACGCGAGATGTGTAACAACAAACGAAACATACGCACACACACATGCACACATACGCGAGAGGAAACGCGCGTCATCCGTCGCGCGACGTCGCGCGTCAGGCATGGAATCGTACGTAACAATCGAACACGTTTTCGCGCGTTATTTTTTTTGATTGATATCCAGTGGTATTATATGCGTAAACAGTATGCATTGCCATCTCCGTCACGTCACAGCCGCGGGCGATCGCCTGGAACTTCCGGCACTTCTCGCCACGCGACGAACACGCCCGCGTCCCGCACGCACACAAACGCACTTAAACGCACAGTAATAATGTTGTCCACGAAGCTCACGCTCGGCGCCATCGCCGCGCTCGCCTTGGTTGGCGGTTCTAACGCCGCAGCCATGGAGCTCACCGATGCGACCTTCGATGCTGAGGTTGCGTCCAGCGGGAAGTCGTCTTTTGTGAAGTTCTACGCCCCGTGGTACGTATAAATATATCGCGTATTCGACGCCAGCGCGCTGTGAACGCGTGTTTTGATCGCGTCATCCGTCGATAGACCGGATGATTGGATACCAACACTAATCGTGATCTCGAGATCTCATCTTGTTGCGTTCGGCGCGGGTGCGACGCGACGCGCGGTTAACGTGCCGTGAGAGCTATTGAACTATGACTGACGGTCGTGTTCTTTTTGATTTTGCACAGGTGCGGACACTGCAAGGCTATCGCGCCGGCTTGGAAGCAACTCGGCGAGGCTTTCGCCGACAACGAAGACGTGATCATCGGCGAAGTCGACTGCACCAAGGAAGAGTCCACGTGCCAAAAGTATGGCGTGCAAGGTTACCCGACGTTGAAGTACTTCACTGGCGCCACTGCGGCGACTGGTGACGCGTACCAAGGCGGCCGTGACTTCGAAGCGCTTAAGGCGTTCGCTACGGAATCCTTGGGCCCTACGTGCGGTGCGGAAAACATCGACCTTTGCGACGCCGACCAAAAGAAGGTGATTGCGGAAAAGCAAGCTTTGGCCCCGGAAGCGCTCGATGCGGAAATTGAAGGTCTTGAAGGTGAAATCAAGAAGGCTGGTGACGATTTGGATGAACTCTTGAAGAGCCTCCAAGCGCAATACGAGGCTGGCAAGAAGGCGAAGGACGACACCGTTGCCGCCATCTCCCCGAAGATGGCGCTCTTGCGCTCTGTGCAACGCGCCAACGTCGCGAAGACCACTGAAGCGAAGACCGAACTCTAATGACGCGGTTGCTCTGACACGTACGTAGAATGTCTCGATACCTCATGAGTGTATTTAGCGTTTTTGTTACAACACCGTTGAAATATCCTATATAAAAATCAATTCACTTTGTGAGCAAAGCCTCGGGCGATGCCTCCTCTCCCTCGCGTGGGCGCCGATGTCGTCATAAAATGATCCCACGACACCCATTCGCCACGCTTACCGTAGTACTCTTGAGGTGACTTTGGCATGTTCCATGGCCTGTGCCCGGCTTTACACCAGTTGAGAAATAACGACCGGCTGCCAGACTCAAACTTCCACTTGTTCATTTCTGCTCGAGACTCTTCGTACGTCATACGCTCGGTTCGCAAACGCATTTTACCTACTTTAGCAATCTTCTCTTTTGAGTGCTGCCGTAACGCGTATCGTAAATCATTACGACCTTGCTCGATGAGTTCAGCATCCGTCGGTACAAAGATGATCGACGCCTTTTTAGCGCCGCTTACAGTCGGGGCGCCGATGTCGTGTTCAATCGCGAACGCACGCACCGCCTTAGCGGCGGCGTTGATAGAATCATACGCCCCTCGACCTCCTTTGCTCGGCTCTAAACCCATTTTTGTTGCGACTACGCTAAATCCACCGTGGATTTTGATAAACTTGACCAAATCATCACGGTCAAGTTCTTGAAGTTGCGCTGCGCAGGGCAACTGTCCAGGACGCACACCAACCTCGGCGATACTTTCTTCGTCTCCTAGCACGTCTAATATTTCATCGCGCAAGGTTTCGAATGACAATAGATGACGATTTTCAATACGGCGCACCGGCTGCCAGCCGAGCTCTTTTGCGACGGCTTTATATCCACCGTGCAAGACCACAGCGTGATGTAAATCCCAACGGCGAGCTTCGAGCAGGTGGGACATCGTGGGCATGACTGGTGAGTCCAAACCACCACCATCGTTTTCAATCGGTGGCTCAATACGTAAGGCACCGCTGATATCGTTATACCAGTACGACTCACCGTCGTCGTTTTCTTCAATCCAAAACGCATCCACTAAATTGAGCAGCGCGGATTCTAAGTTGTCGAGGTTGTCCCAATAGTACCACGGTGCCGCGTCCGGACGCAGATCTAACTCTAGCGCCACTTCACGCCAATCTCCTAGCGCATCGACGCGTTTGACTAAATCTTTCATGTTTTCATTCAGCAGCGTTTGACGCTGAGGCATGCCAAACGTGTCCGTGCCCAACGTTTTGCAATACGGCAATAAATCGTTACGCAACTCCCTGAGCTGTACCTCCCGCAGCGCCAAATCCAGCAATCCATCTGGTGGGTCTAAGAATAACGCTTGCGCGTTAGGGATCCATCGCGGAAACATCGACGGCACGAAAGGCACATAGTGTAACGGTTTGTCCCCGAGCGATGTCGCGTGTAAGCCTTCAACGAGCAATAAATACGCATTGTCCGTGTCCATCTCGCCAACTTCGACCACGTCATCGTCACCCATCGTGAGTGCCCGATCCATTAACGATAAAAATGCCTTTTCATCGTCGCTCAGCTCACCAGTGGCGCTTTCAATCTCTAATCCTTCGCTCAACAGTCGCGCCGCCGCGTCCGCAGCCGTCGCTTCGCGTCCGCCGTCACTCGTCTGCTTCTTGTCTCTATCTCCCTCATCACTTCCCTCGTCGTCGCCCATGGACATCGCCACGACGCTCGTCACAATACCAACCAATCTATCTGGCGCATCATCGATGTACACTTCCCATCCGACGAACGCCGCGGCGTCGCGTAACGCCACGCCTCGCTCGCCCGCGCTCGCGCGCCACGGGAGCTCTTCCCGCCCGAACGCGTCGACACCTGCGTCGTCGCCGCCGCTAACGCCGTCATCGTCGCTCGTAAACCGCGCATGTGCATCGCCGTCTACCGCGTCATCGTCGAGGACGGCGCGCGCGACACCGAACCGTCGTCGAATCGGTCGCCGGCGCATGGGCCGCCGACGCGTCGCGTGCGCGCTCGTACGCACCGCCCCGCACGCGCTCGTGCTCGCACCGCGCGACGCCGACGCGCGCGTCATGGCAAACACCGCCACCGACGCGTCGGCCGCCACCGCCGTCGTCGTCGAGGTCGCGCGCGCGCGCGTGAGTGCGGCGTCAGTGCGCGACGCTTTGGGACCATGTCCACGCGCGGCTCGCGGTTAGAGGCGCGGAATCAGCGCGAACCCTTGGCGCAGGAGGCGCGCGTGAAGTCGTGGGAAAAACGGTGTGTGTGTGTGTTTGTGTGTGTGTGTGTGTGTTCGTGCGATGGAGCGCTCGTGCGCGGTCGAGCGCGCGCGAGAGAGAGACAGAAGAGAGATGCGTTGTGTGCGAGAGCGCGTGATGACGAAAACGTTGGTTTCCTCGCGCGCGTCGCCTTGGATCGCGCGCAAGGAGATGCGCACGCGCGTGTGGCGTGTATGCGGTCGCAATTTGCGTCCCGACGACTGACCGTGACGCGCGCGTCGTGCGCGATGCCACGTCGTTTCGCAGGTGGGTGGATGGCGCCGAGAAGAATAAGACAAAGTTTTATAAATGGATGCCGGTGATTGATGCGAAGGGCGTGGACGTCGAATCGCGCGCACGCGGTGCGGCGGGATCGCGATATGAAGTCATCCCCACGCCCGTTGCGATGGATGCGGACGATGCGTGAGGGTTGGTGAGGGTCATCGTCGTTCTCCGAGACGGGCGCGCGTATTCGGTACTCGTTCTTGTGTGTAATCTAATCTCTAGAATCCCTAGCTCTCATCGTGCGTGCGTCAATGTCGCGAAAGTTCTGCGTTTCAGTTGTGCTGCGCTCTCGCGAGTGTCCTAGCGCCTTCGCGTGAGGGATTTTGGCGGCGGTTTGGTCGAGGGAGTCTTTCGATGCCAGACGCGCTTGTCCTCCTGCAACGGTCGAGGCAGGCTCGCGGCGATGAGCGCACCGACAGCCAAGAACCCTATGGCAGCGATAACGTTCATCGAGGCGTGTTCTGCCGGTGTCGTTCGTCGTTCGATTGAATCGTGCGCGTGAGTGTGAGGTACAACGCGCTACAAATGGCTAAATCGCTACAAAGGAGGCAACGCTCGACGGCACGTCGGACATTCCTGTTTAATGTCTATCCATCGCGTGAGACACTCTGGATGGAAGAAATGATTGCAAGGTGTCACCATACGCTCGCTCGGCGTGCGGATCTTGACGTGATTCATGCAAATGACGCAGTCAGCGCCCGACGTGACATCACCCATTTCGATGTCGCGTTCGCCCGTCGCGTCGTCGCCTTCAACAAATCCGCATTGCGCGAGCACGTCCTCGGGAACTCGCCGATGATAGTCGTACACTTCTGGGAATATGCCTAGGTCTCCGATACCGTAGCGTGGATCGATGTAGTGCTGACACATCAACACGGCGACTTGCGCCGTCGTCCACGCCACGAGCAAAATGCAGTGTGCAAAATTCGGCCTAAGATGTATGAAATTCGATGGACAACCGAGCACGTACAGTGGAATGGCGAGTCGCAAGTACGACGTCGCGACAACATACGACGGCTTCAAAGCTTGCCGTTGGTTGTAGTATGCGTTCCTCAGGATTTGTGGGATCCAATACGAGTTTATGAAAACCAAAAACCAGATGAACTTGTTCGCCGTCCAATACATCAACAGCAATCCAAAGATGAACGCCGCGTAGAATCTCGAATACACTGCGCTAATGTCAGTGCGAAGTTCCAACCATCCTTGGACGTGTGGCCGCCGCGCGCGCCACGCCTGCACGAGTAGCCGCATCTCTAAAATACTAAATAGTACAAAGTACCCGCTGGCCACCACACCGAGCGGGGCGAACAAGTCATCGATGAGAATGCCCATGGTGAGATGCGTGAGGCAAAAGTAAGAATCGACCACCGAACGCATGCCTACTGTGGCGATTGAAATACGCATCATCGATGAAGGCGTGCTGCTCGCATCGATTTGCCGTAACAAGATGTGACCTTGCGCGATGAGCGTCAGGACCAAAAAGTATGTGTAAAATCGCACTTTACGATAAAACACCTTCACTGACTGACTCTTCAATTTTAAATGCACTGTGATGCCGCAGTTATCGCTCACAAATTTCCCAACTAAACCCGCTTCGCTTGTCATGTCTCCAAAATCTAACGGACGTGCGTCCTCCATTTGCTCATCGAGCACGTCTCCAAGGTCTTCCCGCTGTGGCTCTCGATTTCTAATGCGCTGCTCGCGCGCTCTAATGATCGTCGGTGACTCATTGCTAAACGTTCCAGGATTAAGATAACCGTGCAGCTTGAATGAACACACGCTCGGGTACGTGCCGACGCTTTCTTCTCCGATGAACTTCGCCCGAGCGCCTCGGCCTTGTCGCGTCACGCCGTCGCCTCTGTGATACGAATCTTTCGACTCGAGGGATGCGAGCTTTGCACCTCGAATAGATTCTCGAGGAGTACCAATGATATCCACCGCAATCGCCCGCATCGTTCGTCTGTACGCCGACGCATCGAAATAACTATCAAAGACGCTGGAATTCGTCACCGACAGAAACGACTCCGTCGTCTTTTCTTCGCCCCGCATGTAAAGTGTCCCCGACGTTTCCGCGTACACGCCCTCTAACGGCACGTGTACATCTTGCATGCTCACGTACGCATCCTTGCGAAACACCATATCCGCCACGACGGATTGCACGCGTGAGTTCTCATCAAACCGAGAACGCACTTGAAGCGTGCAAGCGCCGCTCAACAACCCCGTCTTT
>Ga0181558_10000054_pt1 | contig 87799 bp, 69 predicted proteins | sample 011ome_22_FD_133754 | JGI IMG/M metagenome (GOLD analysis project Ga0181558, IMG submission 133754) | Coastal salt marsh microbial communities from the Groves Creek Marsh, Skidaway Island, Georgia - 011507BT metaG (megahit assembly) | ecosystem: Environmental > Aquatic > Marine > Intertidal... | reverse complement strand
GCTTCTTTATACAACACCGCTTTCAACTCTTCGATATTGGTCTTTTCGACTGCGGAGATAAAAATGCAGTCATCAGCATTTAACTTCGCCATCCACGTTTTCTTCAATTCGGCTAAAGCAAACTTTTTACCCTCTGGGTGAAAACCAATTTCATCTGGTTTCGGATTGTAGGCATCCACTTTATTAAAAATAACGATTGATGGTTTTTCAGTTTGTCCTCCTTCAATTTCGGCGATGGTCTCATTCACGACATGATATTGCTCCTCAAAGTTCGGATGTGAAATATCAACAACATGCACCAGAATATCCGCTTCTCTCACCTCGTCCAAAGTAGACTTGAAAGACTCAATCAATTGATGCGGTAATTTTCGAATAAATCCAACCGTATCGGACATTAAGAAGGGTAGGTTGTCGATAACCACTTTTCTGACAGTGGTATCAAGTGTTGCGAATAATTTATTCTCTGCAAAAACCTCTGACTTACTCAACAGATTCATGATGGTAGATTTACCGACATTTGTATAACCCACCAAGGCAACACGAACCAATTGGCCACGGTTACTTCTTTGCACAGCCATTTGTTTGTCGATTTTCTCCAGTTTTTTCTTTAACAGGGATATTTTTTCAGTGATAATTCGACGGTCAGTTTCAATCTGCGTTTCACCCGGCCCACGCATACCAATCCCCCCTTTGATACGATCAAGGTGCGTCCACATTCGCGTAAGGCGCGGCAATAAATATTCGTATTGTGCTAACTCTACCTGTGTTTTTGCATGTGATGTTCGTGCGCGACTTGCGAAGATGTCTAAGATTAGGTTATTTCGATCGAGTACCTTAATTTCGAACTCTCTTTCGAGGTTTCGTAATTGAGAAGGAGACAATTCATCATCAAAAATGGCAATATCAACATCATTACGATCAATATAATCCTTAATCTCTTTAACCTTTCCAGAACCGATATAGGTTTTGGGGTTGGGTCGACTGATTCGTTGCAAAAACTTTCGTTTTGTATCCGCACCAGAAGTCATAGCAAGGAATTCAAGCTCCTCGATATATTCCTTTGCTTGTTCTTCGGTCTGATCGTCACTAATGACACCAATCAAAACGGCATTTTCTGCTTTCGATTCTATTTGTGAAAATCCTGTCGACATATATCCCTCTCTACTTTATCTATTTAATTAAAACCATTTTCCACCAAGGGCTTCACGAAAAGGCCATGGAATCGATGCTAGTACTAGTACCAATGCGATTGTGTAATAAACGGCAAGTCTTTTAAACTTGGTTGTATCGTTATGTGCTTTTTTTGATTTTGAATAACCTATCGTTATTAAAACCATTGCCGCTGTCATCATTAATGAATGTTCAACGGTGAAAAAGCGATACATCTTATCCGCCATCATACCATCAAAGAATTTAACCTTTGAACTAACAATATATAAGATCCAACCCACTAAGAATTGAATATGATAAGCAATCATGGCAAACATCGCTAACTTCTTGTCTCCAGCGGTAAAGTTTTTCTTGCCTTTCCAGCCTATATTCATCTTCACAACAGTTGCTATCAATAATATCAGTACGATCCAACGCCATCCAGAGTGTGCGGGTATTAAAATGTTCTCCATAATTCCGTATTTTTACACAAATTTAAGGTTTTAATCGCAGTCGTTCACTGTTTTCATAACTTTAACGAAAGGAAAGTAAAAGGTTTTCTATGTCAAAATTGCAATTGCTTATTACGATTATCGCTTTGTGCTGGGACCAAGCATATGCACAAATCCCAGAGCCAGAAAATGGTGTGCATACCGAGAATCAGACTATCGCGTTGATGAATGCCCATATTGTTGTGAGTGCAGACGAAGTAATCGAGCGTGGAACAATGGTTATTAAAGACGGAATCATCCAACAAGTTGGTCTGGCCATCATTCCGCCGAGAGATGCTGTAAAAATCGACATGAAAGGCTATACCTTATATCCATCCTTTATCGACATGTATGCTACTGATGGTGTTGAAGCCTTAACCTATAAACCAGTCGACAAAAGCCCACAATTAAATTCACTCAAAGAAGGACCTTATTATTGGAATCAAGCGATTCATCCAGAAGTAGATGCAGTAACCCGTTATAAAAAAGAGCTTTTTAAATCGCGTGAAAAATTTATCGAACAAGGTTTTGGAGCGGTTGCTACTCATTCTGCCGACGGCATTCTGCGCGGTACATCTGTTTTTCTAACCATTGGTGATAAAAAAGAAGCGCAAGTCATCCGGTCTCAGGCCGCAAATCACTATTCTTTTTCGAAAGGTGCATCACGTCAAACTTATCCGAGCTCACAGATGGGAGCGATAGCCTTGATCAAACAATTTTATTACGACGCATTTTGGTATCAAAGTCAAAAAGAAAATAACCCAACGCAACTGGATAATGTCTCTATTGAAAAAGCATGGGAGAATATAGAGCTTCCGCAGGTTTTTGAAGCGAAAGATAAATTAGAAATCTTACGGATCTACCGTACAGCATCGGACGCCGGTCTTTTAGATCATGTTAAGCAATTAGTGATTAAAGGTGGAGGTGATGCATTTGAACGTGTGGAGGAAATCAAAAAAACAGGAGCCGCATTGATCATACCTGTTCACTTTCCAAAGCCTTTTGATATGACAGATCCTTATTTATCGCGATTTGTCTCTTTAGCAACGTTAAAAGATTGGGAGTTACGTCCTTACAACGCATATATCCTGAACAAAAACAATGTTCCATTCAGTTTTACAACGGACGGCCTAAAGGATAAATCATCATTTCTTAATCAAATTCGAAAAACGATCAAACACGGCTTACCTAAAAATGAAGCCTTGCGTGCTTTAACTTCCAATCCGTCAGCATTTTTGGGCGCATCGGAGCAAATCGGAACATTAGAAGCCGGAAAAATCGCGAATTTCTTAGTGGTAAAAGGTGATCTTTTTGAAGATGGTGAAGTGTATGAAAATTGGATTCGTGGCGATCGAAAACGAATCAAAGATATTGGTCGCGTTGATATCCGTGGAACTTATAATCTAAACATTAATAAAGTGGTTTATAAATGGGACATTAAAGGTTCTGTTGAAAAACCAACTGGTCAGCTTGAAACATACGTTTGGAAAACAGATTCTATTACGGGACAGAAAACAAGTGACACCGTAAATATCAAAACACATTTAAAATTTAATGAATTGCAATTGAGTATGTCCTTTCTTGAAAAAGAAGGGAATTATAATGGTGTCCTACAATTAAGCGGTACTTATAATCCAACGCTTGGTGCATTTCACGGTCGTGTACGACTACCGAATAGTGAATGGGCAGATTGGAGTGCCATTCGCAATGAAAAATTTAAAGAGAAGAAGGAGAAGTTTAAATTAAAGATAGACACCAGCGCATTAGCATCCTTGCGTTACCCCAATATGGCTTATGGTTTTGACACCTTACCTGAAAGCCAAACCTACTTTATCAAAAATGCCACAATTTGGACCAATGAAGAAGCTGGCGTTCTTAAAAATGCCAACTTATTGATTCAAGATGGCAAGATAAAATCTGTCAATAGTAATTTTACACGTATCCCTAATAATGCCATTACAATAGATGCTACTGGAAAACACGTCACAGCTGGCATCATCGATGAACACTCTCATATAGCGATTAGCAAAGGCGTAAATGAAGCTGGACAAAGCATTTCGGCAGAAGTTTCCATAGGCGATGTTGTTCGCTCGAATGACATCAATATTTACCGTCAGTTGGCCGGCGGGGTAACGGCTTCTCAATTATTGCACGGTTCTGCCAATCCAATTGGTGGTCGCTCGGCTTTGATTAAGTTAAAGTGGGGATTTACACCTGAAGAAATGTTGATTGACAACGCGCCTGGTTTTATCAAATTTGCCTTAGGAGAAAATGTCAAACAATCCAATTGGGGAGATCAAAATACAATTCGCTATCCACAAACAAGGATGGGTGTAGAACAGGTTTTTTATGATGCTTTTTTACGCGCCCGTGTTTATGACGAAAAATGGAATGCATACAATTCCCTTTCCGATAAAAAGAAATTGGCTACCACAGCACCACGTCGTGATCTTGAGCTAGAGGTATTGGCTGAAATCTTGAATAAAGAACGTTTTATCACCTGTCACTCTTATATTCAAAGTGAGATTAATATGCTCATGCATGTGGCGGATTCAATGGGTTTCACATTAAATACGTTCACCCATATCTTGGAAGGATATAAAATGGCTGAAAAAATGAAAGAACACGGAGCTGGTGCTTCAACGTTTGCTGATTGGTGGGCGTATAAATTCGAGGTGAACGATGCGATACCCTACAATGCTGCAATCCTGCATAAAATGGGCGTAGTAACCGCTATTAATTCTGATGATGCTGAAATGGGAAGACGATTAAACCAAGAAGCGGCTAAAGCTGTTAAGTACGGTGGGATTTCCGAGGAGGATGCTTTAAAGATGGTGACGCTCAATCCGGCGAAATTATTGCATTTAGACGATCGTATGGGAAGTGTGAAAGAAGGCAAAGATGCCGATATTGTTATCTGGTCAGATCATCCACTTTCTATCCAAGCAAAAGCAGAGAAAACCTTTGTTGACGGATTATTGCTCTATGACATTAACCGAAGCGTCAGACTGTACGAACGTGATCAAAAAGAACGTAATCGCATCATTCAAAAAATGATGGAAGAACAGAAAAAGGGAGTGGCCACGCGCCAACCTGTTGAACGAAAACATCCACATTATCATTGTGATACCATCGAATGGTAAAATTGAATTGTAGATTATGATTGATATCATTAAAAATAATAAAACATGTTTCCCCTTTTTGGTCCTTATTGCAATGATGGGAACGATTAGTTTTGGACAAGTTCCTAGTCCGCAGAAACAAAAATTTGAACGCATCCTTTTTCAAAACGGAACCGCTCATATTGGCAATGGTAAAATGATAGCGAATACTTCAGTTGCCATTGAAAAGGGAAAAATTCTATTTGTCCGAAATGCATTAACGTATCAGTTGGATGAGACGGACTGGGATACCATTATTTCTATCAAGGGTAAGCATATCTATCCTGGATTTATCGGTGCTAATTTAACGATGGGCTTAACTGAAATTGATGCTGTTCGAGCTACAAGAGATTTTCAAGAGACCGGAACCATCAACCCAAATGTACGCTCATTAATTGCATTTAATACCGATTCAAAAGTCATGTATACTGTCCGCACGAATGGTGTTCTTGTGACGCAATCTACTCCTCGTGGAGGCCTGATCTCGGGAACGTCCTCAGTTATGGCATTGGATGGATGGAATTGGGAAGATGCGGCTTATAAAGCTGATGATGGCATCCATATGAACTGGCCTCGAAAACATCAAAGCACCGGATGGTGGGCGGAACCCGGTGAAAGTAAAGAAAATAAAAAGTACAATGAAACGATAAAGCGCATTTATGATTTCTTTGAGGAATCGGCTGCTTATGCGAAGAACAAATCACCGGAGCAACCGCTTTTAAAACTAGACGCGATGCGTGGTATTTTTGACGGATCACAAAGGGTGTATATTCATGCAGATTATGCTCCAGAAATCAATGATATTGTCGATTTTTCACGCCATTTCAAATTGGCATATACGGTCATTGTTGGCGGGTATGATGCTGATTTGGTAGCGGATCGTTTAAAAGAAAATAAGATCGCTATAATGTTAGGTCGACCGCACAGCCTACCAAAATTTGAAGACGACTTGACGTATGCTGTATTTCACAAAGCAAAACGCTTACAGCAATTAGGAGTTGAATATTGCATTCAAGCAGCTGGGGATATGGAAGTCATGAATGCGCGTAACATTCCATTTCTTGCTGGTACGGCATGGGCTTATGGCTTAACGGAAGAGGAAGCTGTCGCTTCGGTCAGTTTAAATGTGGCCCGCATCCTTGGTGTTGATGAACGCATTGGTTCCCTTGAAAAAGGTAAAGACGCTACTTTATTTGTTTCGGATGGAAATGCACTGGATATGCGCTCCAATAATGTCACGATTGCAATGGTCAAGGGAAATTTTATCGTGCTGGATAATCACCAGATGCAGCTATCAGATAAGTATCATGAGCGTTATGGGTTGGAGTGATTATAGCTATATGCCTTGATAAAAACCCTTCTAGATTAAAAAAGAGGGGACATCTGATTACCGAATTCCATTTACAGATCATGAGTGTGCAATCTTGGTATCGTGTGACTTTCAACGCAATGTAAGTCCAATATTTTACGTTATTTTGTAGAAATGAAAATGTCAACAATACTTTTTCTTAGCATTTTCTTTTTGGCCATACCCCAGATTACTTTTGGTTAAGAAGATCGAATAGAAGTGCATCCAACAATTGCAATAAATGCGGAGACGCCTTTGAAAATTGCAAATGGAGCTTACAACGAACATACTGTTGTTTCTCATCACTTGAGATCTTCTTATGGAATCGGAGCAGGAATTGGGAAATCGGAAGGCAAATGGTTCCATACATTGATGCTATATTACAGCCAAATCCCGATAATGGAAAATCCGTAAGAGGTCGAATGATCTTCTAACAACATTGCTCCATAGGCCTCCCATAAAAATAAATATTGTGCCCAATCGACAAATAAAAGTGGTATAAAGAATAAAATGATGGTCCAAAGAGCTGTACAAGCAGCCAATTTCCATTTCTTCGGATAGAATAGAAATATTAGAAAGGCAACTAATCCAAATAACTTAACATAAACAGTTAGAACGATTAAGAAAGTTGCTAATCCGTACCGTCGATTTTCTAAAAAAACAAAGGCCATCAAGATGCAACCGGTAATCAGTCCATTCGATTGTTCATTCTGAATGGAAGTTACCATTTCAATGGTTAAAACCAATAAGGCTATAATTTTTTACCTATTGGTAAGACGAGGTAGCGCAAAAACACCAAAAAGTAGTATTCAAGCGTTTAGCAGGTTCCATAAAAACAATCCTACACCATCATCAAGCACCGCTAAGAGACCAAAAGCCGCTGCAAAAGTAGGTGTATATTTAAAGAGATCCCAATGTTCATCACGATAATCGATATACAAATCTTTACCTTCAACCAAATGAAAATAAGACTGTTTGAAAATGACGTAATTATTATATTCTTTATATACGACTTTTTGATCTGGGGCAGGTTCTGCGTTAGCAGGAAAAGCTTGATAGGTTGCGATAGCGGTGAGGATTGTAAAAACACCAAACCAAAACCACTTATTCATTAACCAATTTGCCTTCATGCAAGTCAATTATTTTCAAACAAAACCCTTTTCTTGCAACACCAATTTCATTTCTTGCTGAAGCTTTTGAGCAGCTTTTCTGGAATGATCAGCAAAGTCTTCTTCATTACCTGCATAGATGATTCCTCTCGAAGAATTGACCAAGAGGCCACAATCATCGTTCCAACCATAATTGGCGACATCAGCGAGCGAACCTCCTTGCGCACCCACTCCAGGTACTAAGAAAAAGTGTTTCGGGGTTAAAGCGCGAACATCTCCAATGGCCTCGGAGCGGGTTGCACCAACCACGAACATCAGTTTTGATTCGTCTCCCCATTCAGCTGATTTTTTTAACACCTTTTCAAAAAGCTTTTCCCCTTTAATATCAGTAGTAAACTGAAAATCTAAGGCTCCTTTATTAGAGGTTAATGCCAGCAGAATGACCCACTTATTCTCATATTCAAAAAATGGTGTTACACTGTCCACTCCCATATACGGTGCGACGGTAACGGCATCAAAGTTTAAATATTCAAAGAATGTTTTCGCGTAATAATGCGAAGTATTTCCAATGTCTCCTCGCTTAGCATCAGCTATGGTAAAAATCTCATCGGGAATATAATTCATTATTTTCTCCAAGGCTTCCCAACCTTTACTTCCGTGACATTCGTAAAATGCAATGTTAGGCTTATAGGCGACACAAAGGTCTTTGGTTGCATCAATGATGCGTTTATTAAATTCAAAAATTGGGTCATCATAATCCAATAAGAAAGCTGGAATTTTAGCTAAATCCACATCCAACCCTACACATAAAAAGGATTGTTTTTTTTTGATTTGATCGACCAGTGCTTGGTGTGTCATGCTTTGGGTTAATTAATTATCTCCGGCTTTCATTTTCTCTGCATTCTCGGCAATCTTTAGGGCATCAATTATTTCCTGAATATCCCCATTCATAAAGCTAGAGAGGTTATACATTGTTTTATTGATTCGGTGATCCGTAATTCGTCCTTGCGGATAATTATACGTTCTGATCTTTGCCGACCGGTCTCCCGTTGAAACCAATGATTTACGGTGTGCTGAACGCGCTTCTTGTTTCTTTTCCAATTCTGCTTGATACAGACGCGTTCTAAGCACCGTTAAGGCCTTTTCGTAGTTCTTGTGTTGTGATCGCCCATCCTGACATTCTACTACTGTATTCGTCGGGATATGCGTTAAACGGACAGCTGACTCCGTCTTGTTGACATGCTGACCACCTGCGCCAGATGCACGGTAGGTATCTTTTTTGACATCCGCCATGTTTAATTTAACATCCACATCTTCGGCTTCTGGCATAACTGCCACTGTTATTGCAGAAGTATGCACACGGCCTTGCGATTCAGTATCTGGAACACGTTGCACGCGGTGAACGCCTGATTCAAACTTTAACGTTCCGTAGACCCCATCTCCCTCGATTTCGAATGAAATTTCGCGGTAACCTGCTGTACCGCCTTCATTGGTATTCACTACTTCCATCTTCCAACCTTTCGATTTGATATACATGGAATACATTCGGTAAATATCCTCAACAAAAATACATGACTCATCGCCACCTGTTCCGGCACGCAATTCAACAATGACATTTTTGTCATCTTCTGGATCTTTCGGGATCAACATAACCTTGATCTCCTCTTCCATCTCTTCCCTCTTCGGCAACAATTCATCCAGCTCCATTTTGGCCATCTCCTTCATTTCTGGATCCTCTTCGGTTTCCAGCATTTGTTTAGACGTTTCAATGTTATCGACAACGTTTTTAAAGGATTTATATACCTGAACAATTTCTTCGAGCTCTTTGTATTCTTTATTCAACTTCACGTACCGATCCATATCAGCAATAATGTCGGGATCAACAATTTGTTGACCTACTTCATTGAAGCGGACTGCAATCGATTCTAGTTTTTTTAATATATCACTCATTACGTTTAATCTTAACTCTAATTCTTTTTTAAGCCGGAATAATAACTTGATCAATGATAGCTTTGACTTCAGCCGGTCTCATTTCTAAGGCTTCACCAAATTTCTTAACCATTTTCAGCTCACTTGGATCGATGTCTCCATCCGCCGCTGCAATCATCATACATGCCTTAATCACATCCCTTTTGCCTTCTTCGTTCAAGAAAGTGGCAACACTTTTTAAGTATTCTTCTGGCTTCTCTCTTTTTCCTTTCACGACATCAATTTCGTGATAAATATTCCCCACATAAGCTCCAGTTGTATCCTTATATACTTTGTGAAAAACAGAAATCTCTTGATCATCGACTACCCCGTCGGCTAAAATCATCATGATCAATAGTTTTTTGATTGCTCGCTGTTTTGCGGGCATCAACTCTTCTTCTTGCCTCTGACGAGGTTTTTCATCATCTGCCGATGTATCGTAAGATGGTATTTGCTCTACCGTTTCTGTTTGAGGGTTACTTTCTATTCGCGGTCTGCTTTCAACTTGTGGTTTTGGCTGAGGACGTTCACTTACATCAATGGTCGGTTTCATTTCCAGAATACGTTCGATATAGGTATTCTTACAGTTTTGACACTCCACATATTTTCCTTTAGATCCAAGTGGAATTAACGGGATAAAATACAGGGTAAAAAACTGGGTTACTTTTTTCAGTTTATAAGGTTTTTGTCCGTCGCACTGTGGGCAATAAAATTGACCTTGTTCGACAGTACTGCGTACCCCTCTTGTCCCGAAAATGATAAATCCTAACATAGTTGTTTGGTTTGAAGCTTTTGCTTAGTAAATAAACTCTCCGTATTCCGATCGAATCGTCAGCTTATTTCCATCGTTGGCCTCACATCTGCCAACAACCTTTGCTTCTATTCCATAAGATTCAGAGATTGAGATAATCTCTTGTGCTAATTCAGGTTTAACATAAATCTCCATACGGTGACCCATATTAAATACCTTGTACATTTCTTTCCAATCTGTGCCTGATTCTTCTTGAATCAATTTGAACAAAGGTGGTGTTTCAAACATATCATCCTTAATGATGTGCAAGTTTTTCACAAAGTGTAACACCTTAGTTTGTGCACCTCCACTGCAATGCACCATACCGTGAATATAAGCTCTATGCTGATCTAATAAAGCTTTAATTACAGGCGCGTATGTCCGTGTTGGTGACAATACCAATTTCCCTGCATCTAACGGTGTATTTGCCACTGGATCGGTCAGTTTTTTTGAACCACTGTAAACTAAATCCTCCGGCACTTCAGGGTCAAAGCATTCTGGATACTTTTCTGCGAGATATTTATTAAAAACGTCGTGACGTGCACTCGTCAAACCATTGCTGCCCATTCCGCCATTATATTCCGTCTCGTAATTGGCTTGTCCATAAGAAGCTAAACCGACGATGACATCACCATCTTGAATATTCTTATTGGTGATCACATCCGAACGTTTCATTCTAGCGATAACTGTTGAATCGACAATGATCGTTCTGACCAAGTCACCCACATCAGCTGTTTCTCCGCCGGTTGAATTAATATTCACACCATGTTTTCGGAGATCTGCCAAAAGCTCTTCTGTTCCGTTTATAATTTCAGAAAGCACCGTTCCATCAATCTTATTTTTATTCCGACCAATAGTCGATGAGAGCAGGATATTCTCTGTTGCGCCAACACATAAAAGGTCATCAATATTCATGATTAAAGCGTCTTGTGCAATGCCCTTCCAGACTGCAGCGTCTCCTGTCTCTTTCCAATACATGTAAGCCAAGGAACTTTTTGTTCCGGCCCCATCTGCATGCATTACAATACAATAATCTTCATCGCCCGTTAGGTGGTCGGGAACGATCTTGCAAAAAGCTTGTGGAAACAAACCTTTGTCTACGTTCTTGATTGCATTGTGTACATCCTCTTTTGAGGCTGACACGCCTCTTGAATTATATCTTTGGTCACTCATCAATATGGTATTAACTCAAATAAAAAAAGCACCTCTCACGTTTCCGTGAAAAGGTGCTTAACATTTTAATATTTTTCTAGCTAGTTGTCTGAGCCGTCTCCTTCTTCTTCTTCTTCAGTCGCTTCAGTCGGCACATAATCAAAGCTTAAGATCACACATTCCGTACGACGGTTCAATTGGTGGTAATAATCGAACTTTGCTGGTTCAGAACGTTGTAATTTTGTAATCAGATCACATTCTAACTTGGTGAACGTTGTGTCTCCTCCAGGACCAACTTCTTTTAAAGTTGCCGGTGTTGACTCACCCAATCCACGAGGAATTAAACGCTCAGCAGGAATACCTTTTTCTTGTACCAAATAGTTCACACAAGACTCGGCTCTTTTTTGTGATAACGTCATGTTTGCACGATCGGAACCACGACAATCCGTATGAGATATCAATTCTACAATTAAGTTTGGATTCTCCATCAATAGATCATATAAATAGTTCAAACTATCCTTTGAATTGATCATTTGATTTGGATCTTCATTTAATGTATCCACAAGAAGCTCTGCACTACCGAGTGCATAACGAACCTCAGGCAAACGTAATGGCTTCTCGATATTCAATACTTTCAAATCACGAATGATTCTCGTATTGGTCTCGATACCTTCCGTAGTAAAATTATCATTAGCCCCTAAATATAATTTTTCGATTCCGTCTACTTCTAAGGTCCAAGTAGCACCAGGCTCTACATAACGCTCACCATCAGGCTTAGCACCTAAGTTTATTTGACCAGAAGCGTCTGTTACTAAATCATAGCTTGATCCATCAGAACCAACCAATTTCACTTTTGCTCCTTCGATTGGGTAACCTTCTTCTTGATCTGAAACAAGAATCATTACGTCAACCAATACAGGTGGTAAATAGAAATCCCAAATATCCTGAGAGTTACTTCCTTTTGAACCATTACGGTTTGAAGAGATATAACCTCTTTCAACTTTATCTTTTTCCGTATAAATGATATGGTAATCATCGCGGCAAGAGTTCATCGGGTAACCTAAGTTCGTTGGATTTTCCCATTTATTCTCTTCTCCAACGCGGTCAGCCACAAAGATATCTAAACCTCCCAAACCTACATGTCCATCAGATGCAAAATAAAGCTCGTTGTTCGGTCCCCAAGTTGGGAACATGTCGTTTTGCGCTGTATTGATATCTTCACCTAAGTTTACTGGTAAAGTCCAAGTATCAGAACGCTTATCGTAAGTTGACATCCAAAGGTCAACACCACCGAAACCACCGGCCATATTTGATGCGAAAATCAACGTTTTTCCGTCAGGAGAAATTGTTGGCTGTCCAACATTTGTTGAATCATGATCTTTCAGTTCCAGTAATTTAGGCTCTCCCCATGTCTTTCCTTTTTTCTCTGACATGTAAATTTCACAACCTAAATTCATTTTTTCTTTTACCGGACAACGCGTAAACCAAGCAGCTTTTCCTCGAGCATCAAAGCAAATACTACCTTCACTGTCCATTGAATTAATTGGCGACTCCATAGGTGTAGGTTGTCCCCAGTTACCTTTACGATCAATTTTTGACACCCAAAGGTCCATGAAATTCTCACCCGTAATTGGGTCAGCACCTTCACCTGTAGATCCAGAACGAGAAGAGGTGAAGTACATTTCTTTTCCTCTTGGGTCCATTACCGTTGCGTAATCGTATGAATTTGTATTCAACTTAGTCACGTTGTTTACCAAGTGCTTAGTCGGATTGTCCGTGCTTTCTTTATAATAATCACAAGATGCAATACGTGTTTTTGCCATTTCATTCGTAGGGTCTAACTTTAAGTATTTCTCATAGTTCTCCTTGGCTTCGTTATGCTTACACTGTGCCATTTCCATTTCGGCCAAGTACATGTAAACCAAAGGCTCCCATTCTTGGTAACGCAATAAAACTGCTTTTTCGTACTGCTCTTCAGCCGCTTCATGCTCACTTAGCATATCGTAACAACGACCTGCCATGAACGTGAAATAAGCTTTTTTCTGACGTGCCTTGGCATTTTTCGGACTGATTTTCTCAGCTGCAACTTTAAATGCCTCAGCTGCTTCAGAATAAGCTCCTGCTTTCCAAAGATTCACGGCTTCACCTGAATAGCTTCGTACAACTGGCTCTGTATTTTGAGCAAATCCAGTAGCACCAAATGCAACTAATCCAGCGATTAAAATAAAAGACTTAAGTGATTTCATATAGTTTACTTTTATGATATAAGCTTGTTACTTGAGAGGCGAAAATAAGTATTTAATTTTACTTTATGACGCATTAAGGGGTTAAAATACGCTTTTAAACTGTTTAAATATTAACGTTATTATTACTATATACTCTCCATTTCTCTATTAGTTTCAAAAATCCCTCAGGTAATTCAGATTCAAAGAATACGCGCTCACCTGTTATTGGATGATCTACTCCTAGTGTTTTTGCGTGCAAAGCCTGACCTGGCAAGAGCTTGAAGCAATTATTAATGAATTGTTGGTGTTTCGTAAATGTTGTTCCTTTTAAAATTTTGTCTCCACCATACTCTAAATCATGAAATAAAGGGTGACCGATATGCTTAAAGTGGACACGAATTTGATGTGTTCGCCCCGTTTCGAGGCGACATTCTACTAATGTTACATAACGGAACCGTTCAAGCACTTTATAGTGTGTTACCGCGTGTTTGCCATACTCTTCCTCTTCTTCATAAACTCGAAACACTTTTCGATTATTTTTAGAGCGCCCAATATGCCCCGTAATGGTTCCCTCATCCTCTTCAACATCTCCCCAAACCAAGGCGTGATATACACGTTCTGAAGTACGGTCATGAAACTGTTGCGCCAAGCGAGTAAGCGCTTGCTCCGTCTTCGCTACGACAAGGATTCCTGTAGTATGTTTATCCAAACGGTGAACCAATCCCGGACGTCCAAAATAGTCCTCACGCTGAGGGAGGTTTTCAAAATGATAGACTAATCCGTTTAACAAGGTTCCAGAGTAATTTCCATATCCTGGATGCACCACCATATTCGCTGGTTTATTGACCATAATCATTTGATCATCTTCATAAACCACTTCAATGGGAATATCCTCTGGTATTAATTTTGTCTCTCGAACAGGGTAAGGCAAAACCACTGATATTTCATCCTTTGGTCTGACTTTATAGTTTGATTTAACGGATTTTCCATTAACAAAAAGAGTACCGGCCTTGGCAATATTTTGAATTCTGTTTCGGGATACATTTGGAATCCGCGTCATCAAGAATTTATCAATTCTCAATGCGTCTTGACCGATATCCGCAATCAGTTTATGATGCTCAAAAAGATCCTCTCGACTATCGTCAATCTCTTGCTCTGTGATTTGATCCTTATCTGATTCTTCTGTTGTCATTATTCCTTTACCAATTTCTTCGCATACAACGAATTTCCATCTTCATCTCTGATATCGACCAAGTATACACCCGGATCGAGATGGTTTACGTCTATTGTATGTTCATTTCCAGCAAAGGTAACCCTTCTTCCGCTCAAATCATAAATTGCCACGGTAAAGAACCCGTCTAAACCATCAATATTGACAAGGTTTTGAGCCGGATTTGGATATAAGATAATTTCTTTTGTATCAAGGTTTAATTCTTCTTCTGACAAAGTATAATCTAGGTTTGTTGAAAAAACCGGACGAATCATCAATGAAATCTCGAAGGCAGATGTCAACCACGATCCTGACGTGTTTCGAAAGACTTTATCACCGTTATCGATATTCGCATCCATACCGATGTTTAAACTTTCTGATTCAATATTCTGCCATCCTACATAATATTTTTCCCCTACTAGTAGATAACTGCTGTCTGCAAAAGGCAGGTAATCGTTATTGTTAAACTCATAATAACGGAATGCGTTTTGCGCACCGGCATACTCCGGCATGTGGGCATTAAAAAAGTTGTCTTGGTATATAATTTCTCCTGGCTCACCGTCATTATCATCCCAAACAGTTAAAAAGAAAAGTGTGCCGCTCATATCGTTTACAGACGGAACAAAATTCATCAGAATTCCTGTCAAGGCTCCTTCTTGGTATGACTCAAATTGATAAGCCAATAATGATCCAATCCCCTCAACGCCATATGCCGCTTCAGCAGAACCATCATCATAAGCATAATAGTTCATAAACGATTGCGTAAAACGTGCGGTATCATTGTACTTATTGATGTTACGATCTAGACCTGCACTCGAGGTAAAACTGAACGTCAAATCAAATATGGCAGAATCACCGGCAAGGCCGAAGTCATAATAAAAATCGCTTGCTCCGCCAAATGTACATACATTATACTCTTCCGCTCCAAAGCTGGCGTCTAGAGTCGATGTATTAGGAATCACAAACGGACCTCCTTCGAGCGCTCCAGCGCGTTGCACCTCCCAATTTCCAAAGGCAAAATTGGTTGCATCCGGACCAGGGATACTGCTGTATACGGTATAACTGATATCATCGGCTATATGCTCATTGCCTGTGGTGTTATTTTTATAATGATCCCAAGGTACGGCTGTATAATCTTTAAGAATGGTATGTATAGGTTCTGATATGGCCACATCTTTAAAGGATGTTATCTCACCTGAAAAATCCTCAGCAACGCTGACATAATCTACATGCCAATGATCTAGCGCACCTGAAAGGGATGCATAGTTTTTAAAACGGAAGCGATAACCATCATCGAAATAGCCTGTCTTGATTTGAATTCGCGCTGTATCCCAAGAATCAGGACCAACCTCATCAGGCAATCCATACCATTCTTCGATTCCATACCATGTTTCCGAATCGACATCCCACATCTCAACCACTAAGCTATCAAACGTGTCGGGCATATTTCCATGTCCCTCGGCTTGATAAATAAAAGTTAAAAATACCAAGTCGCCATCTGAAAAACCAGAAAGATCTATAGGCCTAGAAGTTAAATAATCAGCAACACCAAAGGCGCCATCATCACCAAATTGATAAGGCCAACCATTTTCATCAACACCATCCAAAGTGGCAACACCCAATGACCATGGTTGATAAGCAAAAGAATAATTACGCCATGCATAATTATCTGTCCAAAGCGTCATCGTATCCGTTACGGTTTTTGTAAAGACACGTGCACTATCCTGGCAATAGGTTGGCTGACCTGGTCCTGTGTACCATAATGTATCTTGATCATCATCTAAGACACCGTCAATTAAGGTATCAATAAGGACGTAACATTCTTCAAAAACGTTAGTCTCAACAACTCCAACTACTGGGTAAAATTCTAAGTCGTTTACCCAAATATTGATCGGTGTAAATGGGTAATGTGTTGCCGTTTCCAACACCACACCTTCGTCAATTTTAACGGTATCATGTCTTGCAAAAATTGAATCACAAAAAATGGCGTCGGCATCAAATGCAACCGTATTTGTTTCATCCATTAATCGGTAAAAGAGTTCTTCTGATATCCCACCTTCATCATAATCAATTTCCTGTGGAAACTTGTCCAATGAAAAATCATCCCAAGCATGCTTTACATCCAAAGTTTCATACTCAAATAAGACCAAGCTGTCAATGGAATTAACGCCTGTTGTTTTGACTGCCAAACCTCTTTCTTTCGCAATTGACCCATTAACCAATAAAGGACTAATGCGTTCCTGGGCCATTGAAAAAAGACTGGCGAAAGTCATTAATGTTATGAGTAGAAGGCTTTTATTCATTTCGATCGCTCTTGACATGATTATACCACGTCGCTTTTACAACAATGGTTGGTTTCTTTCAACACTATTGAGGTTGACTTTTAGTTGCCCAGACTGTAATGGTTGTTCCGGCTGAAACATTCACCCCTTCTCCACCTCTTGGGTTTTGATCATGGATGACTGCATTCATTAATTCATCTTCTGTTGAACAGGTTGCACAATCTGGATATAAAGACAACGTCAAATTAGATAAACGATCGCGCGCTTCAGTTATTGTTAAACCTATTAGATTTGGCAATGAGGTCGTTTCTCCAGTTTTCCCTTGCGCCACAACCAATTCCACTCTCGTCCCTTTCGGCACAGCCGTTCCGGCAGGAATTTCTTGACCATTATACATTTGTTTCAACACAAACCCTTTACCTTCAATCGCCGGCTGATACGTTACTTTTGAACGGATTCCGATTGCCTCGAGACTTGATTCAGCCATACGCTGGGACATATCGACCACATCTGGCATTTTAACCATTTGCGGATTAATCGGTACGACGGATAACAAAATTTCTCGCCCGGATTTGACAAACATACCAGAAGAATCCGTTGGCTTTGGATATTGCCAGCACACCGTGCCTTTCGGCCAATTATCCATATACACCGAATCTTGAATCGTATACTTAATATTGCGATCACCGATAAACTCATCCAAATCGTCCATGTGGATTTTATAGAAAGTAGGCACTTCGATTTTCTCACCAAAACTGGTCGAGCTTTTCAGATACCACATTTCACCGACCACAATAATGATCCAAATAACCAGAATAGCTGCTACATTGAGCAGAAACTGTTTACTGATAAAGAACCGAAAAAATTTCTTCATTTAATCTTGTTTGGGCGGTAAACTTTTATGAATGAATACTGCGCTTCGGACAAATATAAGTAATCTCCCTAAAAGAGAGGAACGGTAACTATTTAACGTGAAGCTTATTTATTATTTGCGCTGATATTCTCCGATTATGAGTCTAGATTTTGTCAAAAAATAGGCTTTCTGATTCGAAAACATAAAGTCAGTCACATTTTTTGGAAGCGGATAAACAAAATCAACGTCCATGAACGCGAGATTGGAAACGGCTTCAATTCGGTCTTCATACATGAGCAAAAGATAATTACTCATTGCTCCAATGCGTGTTGCTGTTGTTGGATACATTTTAATAAAAGTTCCGAACACATCAAAAATAGCAACTCCAGCGCCGGGCACTAAGATGTAGAGGTAGTCATTACTTTCAAACATCTGCGTGGGTTGAAGACCATTTTCAAATAGGTTAAACAAGTTCTCTGTTTGGGACACCTTTTCTAATTCATTATTAACACGTACCAGATTCATAAGACCACCATCTAAGACCCAAAATGTATTGCCAGCAAATGATTCGCAGACGAGTATGGGTTGTTGCAGACCGATATTCACCAAATCAATTTCGCCATGAATATCCGTTAATGTATTGTCTAAAAAATGAATCACCGAGCGCTCTTGATCAAATAATAAAGTCCTGAAAGACTTGGTACTCTCCATTGACGTAGGTCGCATCGTTTTTAAGGACGTTGAATAAATGGTGTCCATTGGTCCGAAGTATTGCAAGATAACATCCTCTTGACAAAGGTATACCCGTCCAAAATTGTCAACTGAAAAATTAGAGAACTTTCCAGCAATCGAATCTTTGGCCACAAACTTCCTGTTCTGACCGAATGAAATCAGGGTGCTAAAAACCAATATGAAACTTAGGAAAATACGCATGCTTGTATTATACGCATGAAGTTACGATAAATTGTTGAAGGAATGATCTTCGCCTAACTAGAATCCGTAGGTGAATCCACCCAGTACTTGAAATCCTTGAACCGGATAACGGTTCCATCTGAAATACTTCTGCGCAGCGAGGTTATTGAACTGCAAGAAGACGGACGTACGTTTATTGTATCGGTATTCTAAATGGAGGTTCGCATCTGCGACAAATCCTAGGTTATAATCATCATCCGTTGGATCCGTAACGAAAAGGCCCTCAGGACTTCTTCTTCCACCTAACAATTGAAGGTCGGCTTTTGCATAAATCTTATCATAAAGGTTATAAGATCCACGCAATGCAATGTCAATTGCTGGCAAGTTCCAAACATATAATTCGTCTACCGCTGAATAACGATTATAGGCAGCAATTAAGTCAACCTTCAATTTCTCCCCAGACTGATAAGAAATACTTCCATTAAGTCCAAAGGCGTTTACATCGTCATAAATGACATCAAACTGATAAAAATTAGACCAGATTGAAGGAGTTGTATCGTTTACAAATAGTGCCATTTCTGAAAAACTAGTCGAATGCACCTGGACATCAAATGACAACTTCTTAGACAATGTTCCTTTAATACCTCCATAAAATTTCAACTCTCTCGTATTAACCAAGTTCAATTCAGAATTAATGAAAGGATTAAAGCGATTTAATGTTTTAAACGTGTTTTGCGTTACCCCACCACCAATGCCGGCGTATGGAATAAACATGTCATTGAATAAGCTGTATTTTCCCTCAATGATCGGCACCGCTTTAAACGCTTCCTCACTGACAATGTCAAAGTTCAAATCAACCCCGTAGGTTACTTTCCATTTTCGACCATAAGAGGAGATAACCGGCTTTAATTGAATAATGGTATTGTTTTCATTGTACCAAAAATCAGCTGGCACACTCGGATTACCAACCCCGAATTTATACTTGTTATACTTCACAGCTAATGCTGCGGTATAAACCTGCGTTTTTAATTTATAAGCCATCTCTGTTCCAATAATGAAATTGGTATTTCTGGCATTCAGATTTAAGTCATCCGGATCAAATTCGTGGAAATAATCGTAAGAAGTGTGGATGGTATAGAGCAACTTGGCACTATCCCGTCTTTCGAAATTGGAAAAACTGAAATTCCCAGCAATCCCTTGCACACGATTGCGCAACGAATCACTGCTTATCGCATCGGTAGAATCGACAATACCATAATAATGATAACCATTGTTGAGGTAATCAATTTGACTTTCAATTTTATAACGCGACATAAAAAACTCACCAAACACTTTTGCTTCTGTATCGTCGAATGTGCTTGGTGCATAATTTGGAATATCCCTAAAAGCTGAATTATGGTTAACATGAACACCAAAAGCCGTCCGTCTATCTCTTACCGAATTATAATAGAATTCACCCAATGGATTAGCATAGTTACCAATACCCATACGCAAATAGCCCGGATACAATTTATCCAATTTTGGTACGATGCGGATTTTTGACGCCTCTATTTGATCAATCGAAATCTCCGTTGCCATCGTACGGGACAATAGTGGATAATTGATATTCGGAATCGGCACTACCGTATCAACAACCGATGGTTTATCCGCGATTCTATAAGATGGAGAAATCGTTCGTATCGCTTCTGATACGTTCGTGTAAACATCCTCATCTTGCGCCCAAGAAGTCGTCATGAAATTGCATAGCAACACCAATAGACCATATTTTAATCTCAACTTACTCTCCATTTCCTATTTCAATTGTATTATCAAGATCTGGTCCCAAGTCTTTCTCACGATTCTTATATTCCGTGATGACGTCCATGACGAGGTTGGCCTCATCAATGATTCCATCATCTTCTATCACATACCCCTTTAAAACACTATTAATCGTAAACTCTGCCTGGACATAATCATCCATACCAATTGAATTTTTCGCTTGGAGGATTAAAGATTTTGCTATCCAATAATCATAACCGGCGCGTTCTTTCATGATCTTTCTGACGATCTCTTCTGACTTTTTATAGTCCTCTTGCAAATGATAAATCAACGCGATACTGTAATGCGACTCAGCACCCAAGGCACTCGACGTTTCATCTGCAACATGCTGAAATTCCTCTAAGGCCACCTCGTAATTACTTGCTTCTAACTCAGCCTTACCAATCACATAATGGGCTTCAATCTTGACATTTTCCAATGCTTGATCATTGTCTTGTACACGCAACGCGTATATCTTTGCTGCACCCAACTCATTCGTAAAGGTATAACAGCGCATCAATCCGATACTCGCTCTTAATTTACTGCCCGGATAAGAAGCAACACTCTCTAGTTTTTCATAATACTCGCTAGCAATCGCATAATTTTTCAACTCATACTCGTATGCAGAAACCAAATCAGCTGCACGCTCCGTAAAGCGATTACTTGGTTTGGCCAATAATTTTTTGAATGCAGCAATTTGTTCTACCTCATTGTTCAGTTCACCATACGAATCGCCCATATAATAAAGCGCTTCAATTTCAGATTTTGGACGTGCAAATTGACCAAGGTATTTCTTAAATGAACTTGCAGCCACATCAAATACAGAATCCGAATATTGACGGAATGCAGCTGTGAAGACAATACTGTCTTGTTTAGCCTGATCAATGTCCATATTCAGAGAACTGAGCAAATCAAAATACTTGTCAGGCTGATTTAGTGCTGTGTAGATATCCTCGAGTCTTGCTAAAGCCGAAATTTCTAGATCTGAACCTTGGTATTCATTAATTACCTTTAAGAATTGTTTTTCTGCCTGTTCATATTCTTGATCGATAAAGTGCAACATACCGATTTGATAGATGGCATGCACCACTTTTGAATGTCCTGGATGATCTTGAATCAATTGATTATAATAACGCATCGCCTTGACCTTATGCGTTGGATCCTCTTCATCCAGCATCAAACGATAAGATTCAGCCGCCTCGTAAAGCGCCGGAACAGCCAATACAGAACTTGAATGATTATTGACAATATCGAGCATGATAGAAGCTTTATCCGTATAACGCTTTAAGAAACCATACGAAAGACCCATTTGGTATTTTGCATAATCCAACTGTCCGCCGCCCGTTTCAACTGCCATTTGATAATATTTTACCGCTTGATTATCATCTGGTTTGGTGTCCTTATTTGCGCGATACATAAAATATGAATCACCAATTCTTAAATACGCATCCGTCAAACGTTTCTTATCCGTTCCATCAGATGCTTGCACATATGATCGGAAATTCTGAATAGCACTTAGGTAGTCCTTTTGTTTGAAATAACAATAAGCAATATTATAGTATGCATCATTGTGACGTTTGTGTGTATAACTTCCCGGCTCGTCCAAAAATGCGCGATACGTTACCACTGCCTCTGGGTACTTCGCCATGCGATAATTTGCCTCAGCTGACCAATACAATCCTAAGACATTTAATTTCTGATCAATCGGATAACGCTTTATTAATTTAAATGCCTCTATAGCAGCTGGCATTTCACCGTTTTCAAATAATTCAACCCCATAATTATAGGCCATGATCTGAAAAGCATTCTTCATTTTGAAGTCCTTATCTTCTATACGGTCAATCGCCTCAATAGCCGATTTATAATTACGCATGGTTGTGTACACATTCACCAAGTATTGATAAACATCTTGATTTCTGGGTGATTTTGGATAACGTTTTAGATAGAGGTTCAGTGCCTCGACAGCTTCATCAAAGGGATTATAATCGAGCTTATACGAAAGTACGGCATAGTTATATAAAGCATCCTCTTCTATTTCTGCGTCAAACGGCATGATCGATGCTTGCTCAAAGGCATTTCGTGCATAGAAATATTCTTCTTGCTTCAAGTAACATTCTCCAATATGGTAAAGGGCCGTTTGCCCCAATTTATCTTGTTTTTTAGCTACTTTATCAAAAAGCGGAATGGCTTGTTCGTACAATTCACTTTTATAATAAGCATATCCCAATTGGTAGTCTTCATCCCGTGTTGTTGCACTTTTATTGTTATACTCCTCGAGGTATGGAACAGCCTCATGATATTTTCCGATTCGATAATAGGCGTCACCGATTAAGTGCGATAACCCAATTGCATTTTTAGGATCTGCTGAATCTTTGCGAGCTGGTGCATATTCTAACAACTTTTCATACTTACCTTGGAGGTAGTAGATTTGCGCAATATAATAGGGGACCGCATTTTTAAAATAAGGATCATCCTTCAGTCGCGTAAAACCTTCCAAAGCGGTTTGGTAGCTTTTTTCCGCGTATGCGATATGCGAATAATAATATAAAGCAGGACTTTGGTATTGCCCTTCGATATTGATGATTTCATAAAAAGCATCACGGGCCTTTTTTAATTCGTCCTCCTGAAAATGGGCATAACCCAATTTAAAATAATACTCTTGTTTTTGATCTTCTGATAGGTCATAGACATCAATTTGGCGCAACCATTCGATGGTTGATTTGTATTTTTTCTTTCGATAATAATAATTTCCTAGCTCTAAGTATACCGTCTGGCGATGAATTGATTCGGGATACTCTTTTAGAAAACCTAATAACAAACGTTCAGCATCTGCATGATATAAATGCAAGGCGCTTAAGGCCATATAATATTTTGACTTCACGTATAACGGATCATTCGCATCCTGAAGTTCTTCCATAAAGGCATTAAACTCTTCATGAGCAGCACTATATTTTACTTTTTCATAAAGGTCTTCAGCACGATAAAAGCGTACGTATTTGGATTCGTATTTATCAGAGGTCTGTGTATATCCTGTCATACACATTAAGACCATCATCATCAACCCGATATATTTCAATATAAAGTTTCTCATTTTCATCCCTATGGGCTACTTCGTTGTTTTATTCAACACCATCAAAATTCACGTTTGATTCGTTCAGACGTGATTTAACGCATAAAATTAAGTGGTAAGGAGCGGAAAAAAGGGCGCTCTTGCGAAAGTTATAAACGCGCTTCTGTTAAGATTAGCAACCCTTTCTTACTATTTAACCCGAAACGGTGTAAAAGTTACCGGACCAATATTGGATTCTAAGAACGTCATCTTATTTTTTTAACTTATTTTTGAAACAGCATGAGTGAAACAGAACAAGGCATACAATCAAGAAACAATATTCTATGGATTAAGGATGGTGAAATCCATCAAGATCATGTTGTTGTTTTAAAAAACGTCAACGTGGAATTAGCAAAAGGGGAATTTGTTTATTTGATTGGGCGAACTGGTTCTGGCAAGAGTAGCTTATTAAAAATGCTTTATGGCGAGATTCCACTAGCAGCTGGACAAGGAATGATTGCTGATGTTCAGCTCGAGAATTTGAATCGAAAGAAGATTCCTTTTCTTCGCCGTAAATTGGGTATTGTCTTCCAAGACTTTCAACTATTATCAGACCGCTCTGTGATGAGCAATTTGATTTTTGTCATGCGCGCGACGGGTTGGAAAAACAAAAAAGAAATTCAGCAACGTGGCGAAGAAGTGTTGAGCCTAGTTGGTCTAGATCATAAAGGTGATAAAATGCCCCATCAATTGTCAGGTGGTGAGCAGCAACGTGTCTCCATTGCCAGAGCATTGATTAATAAACCAGATTTCATTCTAGCGGATGAGCCAACGGGAAATTTAGATCCAGAAACCTCACAAGAAATCATGGGTGTTTTATTAGCCATAGCCAAAGAAGGAACTTCTGTTTTAATGGCAACACACGACATATCGATTATGGAGCAATTTCCTTCTCGTACCTTTAGAGTTGAAGACCAAACGGTGAAAGAAGTGAACCCGATGAACGAATTTAATCCTTTTGAACAGGTTAAGTTTGAGTAGACTTTTCACATCGAGATTATTACGTATCTTCACGTAAAATAAACATCTCTCTCATGCGCAGAATTTTTCTCTTGTCATTGATTGCTTCACTCAGCTTAGTCTCCTTTTCCCAAACTTCTGTAAAAGGAATTACATTATTAATAGATTTTGAAGATCTCCCTGCTGATTTATCGGTTGATCGCATAAATGATTTATTAAATGGTGAAGGTTATACCGAACCAGCGGTGCCTTCTTCTGTCAGAGACTATTGGAAAGTTCAAAGCCGTGATTCGATTGATTTGACTTACGATATATTCGGGTATTACCGGGCAGCTGAAACTTTTGCAACCTATGAAACAATGGACTGGACGATTGTTAATGACATCGTCACCGCAGCTCTGGATTCTGTCGTCGCCAATAATCCAGATTATGATTGGGATGGACTGACAACCCATTCGGCCATGGGATTGGAAAATGAAATTTTATCCGTTAATGTGATTACAACTGGATGGATTCCGGGATCAGGCGGAGCACATTGGTCAACGGATTGGACGGCTCCGAACGGTTATAGTTTATATGGTTTTACCGTGCAACCCTTAACTTCTATGTGGGATCCTGATTTTGTGCGTCTTTTTACAATTTGTCATGAAATTGGGCATGCTGCTTGGGGTTTCCCTGACACCTATGATTATGATGGATCTTCATTTGGAACAGGTTTTTACTCCGTGATGAGTGGCAATCAAGTAGCAGGTGAAGTTGAACCAATCGGCGCTCCATTTTTTAGAGATGCTGGTTGGGTGGATGCTATTGAAATCATGCCCAACAGTTCTTATTCTTTAAAACAAGATGGTAAATCGGTTGCGATTTATTTCAATCCTGCCGATGACAAAGAGTCTTTTATTATTGAAGCTTGCATGTCCTCCACTCCAGGTAACGCTGCTTTTCCAGTGGAGAGAGGGTTAGTTATTTGGCATGTCGATGAAAATGTGACCACCTTGAACACACTTGAAAACATGACTTTTGAAGAACATTATGAATACAGCATAGAGCAAGCAGATGGTAATTTTGATCTTGAAAATGGGGTCAATCAGGGTGATGCCGGCGACATTTATGTAGAGGGAAGTGAATTCAATAGTTCGACTATACCAAACACAAATTGGTGGAATGGTGACGAATCTGGATTAGATATCAATTCCATTACATTTCTCGCAGACAATACGATTCGTTTTTGCAATGGTGAGTGTTCCGATTTAGGACTAAAAACGACCTTAAGTAAATTTCAATTTACACTTTATCCGACAGAAAACAATGGACAGTTTTTTATTGAAATCCCAGATGGACTGAATGATGAAGAACTCGTTTTTTCGATAAGCAATTCGGCTGGACAAATATTCCAGACCATTCAATCAAAACCTGTTAAAGGCCAAGTTGAGATTGCATTAAATGAAGACTACACGGGTATGATATTCATTTCCATCAAGAATATAACGGGCGAAAATTACGGAGTGCAGAAAGCAGTCATCCGATAAGCCAACTATTAGTTGCCGGTTAATTCTTTAAACACCTCTTCCATTGACTTCGATTTGACGGTCATGGTGAGCACCAATAGATTATTTTGTTGTGCGTGTTTTGCAATGATTGGTCGAATATCCCCTTCGCCGGCAAATAACCACTGGTTTCCATTCACCTTCTTCACACTTTTTACACCTGGAATAGCACTCAATTTATTACGAGACGTTTCTTGATCAAATTCGACAAGAACCGTTTGCTCCAGCACATCCTTTTGTTGGATGTTTTCTGCTTTATCATCTGCTACAATTCTTCCTTCTTTGATAATGATGACACGGTCACAGATTGCTTCAACCTCTTGCATGATATGGGTTGACAACATTACCGTTTTGGTTTTACCAATATTCATAATCAAATCACGAATATCTACGAGCTGGTTAGGATCTAATCCACTTGTCGGCTCATCTAAAATGAGAACTTCCGGATCATGAATTATGGCTTGCGCCAAACCAACACGTTGACGATAACCTTTGGAAAGGGCTCCAATTTTTTTGTTCTGTTCTTTATCCAGACCCACAAGCGAAATCATTTCCTTGACCCGCTCTTTTTTATTATCTAGCTTATAAATCCCCGCAACAAAATTCAGATATTCTTTCACATACATATCCAGGTATAAAGGATTGTGCTCAGGAAGATACCCCACTTTTTTTCTAACCTCAATCGATTCCTCCTCTACATCCAATCCACAAACCTTAACCGTTCCGGCTGATTTTGGAATGAAGCAGGTAATGATTTTCATCATTGTCGATTTACCCGCACCATTTGGTCCTAAAAAACCAACAATCTCGCCAGAGTTGATTTTAAATGAGACATCATTTAGTGCGGCTTGCTCGCCATAATACTTAAAGGCATTCTTAACTTCTATCGACACAACCTACTTTTTTAATTTTCAACATTACGAAAGTAACGGATTTTCGAGCAAATGATTACAGATTTGGCTACTAAAAATTGATAAATTATCTGAATCTTAGCTCTAATCGACTGCTACCAACTAAATGATTTGGCATATCAATCCAACACCCAAGCCAAACCTTCGCTATAAAAATTGACTTTTGAATATTGGGCAGGAATAGCCACTTCAAAATTCCGATTCAGGTACCCTTTTCGATTATTCATATCGCTAAAAATGATGCGTTCGCCATAACGCGCACTCATGATATAGCGGAAATTTTCCATGGACAAGAGGTTAAGGTTTTTGTCGTAATAATCTTTCTTGGCATTGGCCATAGAAACGGCTCCTCCCTTGCCTGGAAGGACACCCGCGAAAAAACCATCTTTTGAAATGTCATGATAAACAGTTTCATACTTTAAAGGAATGATCACTTGACCTGTTGTGTCAATCACCCCTTTTAGACCATTTTTTTCAACAATGGCGTACCCATCTTCATTAAAATTCATGGCATAATCATAATCTGGATCAATGACAAATTTGTCCTCAAAATTTAACCAACCCCAACCTCTTCGATTCGGTTTCGTAATGACCAATATTCGCCCAAAAGTTTGCCCTTGGATATTCCCTTTTTTAGTTTGAAAAACAATTTTTCCGGTTTTATCAACCAACACCGTTTTGCCACTAACCGATGCTCGTGCTAATCCATTTTTAAAAGAACTAGAACCCGATTGCTTATATGCAAGCGGAATGATTACTTCTCCATTTTTATTGATAAAACCATACGCTTCTTCTTTAGCATCTACCATACAAACAGAGGCTAATCCTTCGGTAAAAACACTCGACCCAATATATTGACAGGGGATGCGCTCTTTACCGGTAGAATCAACAAAACCCATTTTTCCATCTTCATAAACGGCACAGATATCTTTCTGAAAATCGAAAAAATTCTTCACTTTTTTATACTGTTTGGTCGGGATTTCTTTTCCCTTTTTATTGATCAGACGATAAAAATCTTCACCTTTTTTTTGCACCCAAGTGACGTCGGATTCAAAATCCATCGCCTTATCCAAATCACATGGAATAACCACTTCTCCTTTTATATTCACATACCCATAACCTGTCACCCACTGATTGTTGACCAATGTATTTTTATACACCCGTGCCAAACCATTTTTGAACTCATAAACCCGCATGGCTTCCAAACGGAAAATCGTTTCACCATTTTCATTAATACATGTCCAGTTTTTATTTTTTGAATATCCGGCCATATTCACCAGTATCGCTATCAATAGGAGTAAATGTCTCATAATTGTTTATGTGCTTCTATGAAGTGTGAAGATACTTAATTTTAATCGAATGTGATGCGAGTCAGAAATAGGTCATTACCTTTGCAAAAAAAATTATCATGACAGTATTAAGCGTCTTAGATTATATCGGTGTTTTTGCTTTTTCGATTAGTGGTATTTTGGCCGCTTCTGAAAAGCAACTAGATTTGTTTGGTGGAATTATCATTGCCTTTGTAACGGCATTGGGAGGAGGAACATTGCGTGATGTTTTACTCAACACCGACATCTCCTGGATGCAGGATAATAGCTATACATATGTGGCTACTGGAGGTGCCTTTTTCGCAGTTGTCTTCAAAAAAGCCATGCGACGTATTCGAAAAACGCTTTTTTTATTCGATACTATCGGTATTGCTCTATTCACCATTCTCGGCTTACAGAAAGCCCTTGCTGCTGAATCTACTTTAACGGTTGCTGCCATCCTCGCCGTGATATCGGCAACTTTCGGTGGCGTTATTCGTGACATCCTCTGTAATGATATCCCGCTAATCTTTAGAAAAGAGATTTATGCAACCGTATGCCTAGCTGGCGCTGCCCTTTATATTGGATTAACTTATACAGGAATGGAACCGCTGATAAACCTCATCATTTCAGGACCCTTGATTGTTTCTATCCGTGTATTTGCCGTGGTTAAAAAACTACGGATGCCGCTACTTAATGAAAAATTCTAGACCATCGCCAATGCCTGCTCGAGATCTTGGATAAGATCATCCGCATACTCTACTCCAATTGAGAGTCGAACGAGATATTCGGTAACGTGATGTTTGATACGTTCTTCTGGGTCTGTACCTGCATGTGTCATTGTTGCAGGATGCTCAGCAAGTGATTCCGTACTACCTAAACTAACGGCCAATTTGACCAGTTGTAGATTATTCAAAAACTTAAATGCCACTTTTTCTCCACCTTGTATATCAAAAGAAACCATCGCACCAAAACCAATACATTGTTTAGCTGCTATTTTTCCTTGGCTAGAATTTGGATCTAACAATCCTAAATAATAAACATGATTCACTTTATCATGCTGATCTAAATAGTGAGCGACTTTTTTAGCGTTTTCAGCTTGTTTGTCCATTCTTAATTTTAGCGTTTCTAAACTACGCATCAATAACCATCCGGTATTTGGACTGGTTTGGTTACCCAAAAATGTACGCATTCCACGCACACGCTGCATTAATTCAGAACTTCCCAAAACCGCACCAGCAATAACATCAGAATGACCTCCGATATATTTTGTCGCCGAATAAAGTACCAAATCAGCTCCATGCTGCAAAGGATGTTGCCATAGCGGCCCCATGTAAGTATTATCAACCGCAAGCAAAGTCTTTTCGTCGCCTCTTGAAAAGTGAGCAGCTAAGCGCGAACACATTTCAATATCAATTAATGCATTGGTTGGATTTGCAGGTGTTTCAATATAAATCATTCCCAACCTATTCTCACCAATATCGTTGGCGATGCGTTCCTTTAAATCAGCCTCTGTATCTTTCTCACTAAACGCCAAAACTTTAATGCCATATCGGGTTAAAACCTCATTAATAAAATGATCCGTTCCACCATATGAAGGCTTGCTATACAGCACAAAGTCGCCTGGATTTAAAAACTCGAGTAAAACAGTAGAAATCGCCGCCATACCACTTTCAAAAACAGCACATTCTTCAGCCTGATCCCAAAGGGTTAAACGATTTTCCAAAATTTCCAAATCCGGATTGTTTAATCGACTATAAATCAATCCCATTTGTTCTGCCTCTTCTTTTTCTCTCAAGCCATAGGCTAATTCGAAATAAGCTTTTCCTTCTTCAGCCGATCGAAATGAAAAAGTGGAAGTCTGAAAAATCGGACATTTAATAGCACCTTCTGATAATTGAGGATCATATCCATAAGACATCATTAAACTTTCGGGACGCATTTTCTTATTGCTCATATTCATGGTTTTGTACGAAGTTCAAGATAATATGAGTATCATCCTAATAAAAGTTATTTTTTTAGATGTAATCGCTTCATAACACCCTATAGATAGTGTTATTTTCTATATTTACCTAAAATATTAGCAAAAAAAGAATATTCAACTATGTTAAAAATTGATACTACTGACCGAAAGCTCTTAATGTTATTACAAAGAGACTCTAATCAGACCATTAAACAATTAGCATCTCAGTTGAATTTGACCCCTACTCCGGTGCACGAGCGTATTAAAAGACTCGAGAAAAATGGTATTATCGAACGCTATCGAGCTGAGATTGATGCAAAAAAACTCGGTAAATCCTTAATGGTGCTTAGCCACGTCTCCCTGCAGGAGCACTCCAAAAGTCTATTGCATTCATTCGAAGAAAAAATTCGAGCCTTACCCGAGGTTATAGAGTGTTATCATGTCTCAGGCGAGCATGATTATCTGCTCAAAGTTATAATTCCAGACATGCAGGGCTATCGTGAATTTCTAACCGAAAAACTGGCCATGATTAAAAATATCGGTAATGTTCATTCCTCTTTTGTAGTTAAGGCAGTGAAAAACGATCGGATCATTAATCTCTCTTAATCACCTGTGAATCATCACAACCAGTGAACTAATTCAAGTTGTTTAGTGTTGGTTCTATTGCAATAAGGCCTGAAAAGCAGAAATATATAGATGTTGAAATGGGTTAAAAACCTTAATTTTACACCGCCTTGAAAACCATGGGAGACCATATTATACATCCGAGAAATGAGCGGCTATTAAACCTATTAGCGCTAGTACTCATGATATATTCGATCTATGGCTTTTTTGTGTTTTTTGATGGGATATCAAAAGAAGAAGGTCCAGATGTGTACCAACGCTATTTTTGGAAATGGCACTATGCGTTGGTTTTAGCCATGTGTTCCAATTTAGCCGCGATTGGAATTTACACGCGTCGTTCATTTGGATGGATAACCGCGCTACCTTTATGCTTGATTGCCATCATTGAAGGATTTCGAATTTTAACCACTGCTGTTGATCCCAATGGATTTGACTGGAGTTGGTTTGTATTACTCGGATTGACAATCATATTTGTGACGGCCGGCGTTCTATTATCATTTACGACAGTTCGTGGATTATTTGATATCAAACGTCAGGAAGCAATGGTTATGATACTTGTATTTGTCACCTTGTTGATAGACAACCCAACGCTTAATCCTTTTCTTGGTTAGCCTTTCTTTTTTTTGAAGGGAAGAGCCATTTCTCAAAAACAAAATAATAAACAAGTGCAAGCACCGTTGCTGGTATAATTAAATACGTCCATCCATCATCTGGTATAACCTTGTTTGCAATTAACGGTGTGTACAACAATAACAATAATAAGCTGAAAGCAAAAGCGATGTTGGTAATAACGAGTGTTCTCAAAATTCGGTTATTAAAACAATAGCGTTAGTTCTACACAGTTTTCGCCAAATGCATAAGCCATATAGGCCATTGAAGGCATCGGTTTTGTAATGATTAAATTCGCTTTTTTACCGATTGTTATCGACCCTAACTCTTCACTTAAATCCATAGCCGCAGCTCCATTCACAGTAACCGCGTTTAATGCTTCTTCAGGTGTTAATCTCATTTTAATACAGGCCAATGATTGCACCAATTGCATATTTCCGCTTGGAGTAGAACCCGGGTTATAATCTGTCGCTAATGCCACTGCTATATTTCTATTTAGCATATCTCTGACTGGTGAATAAGGAATATTTAAAAAGAAAGAGCAACTTGGTAGCGCCGTAGCGATGGTACTAGATTCACTCAATGATTTAAAATCTTCCTCACTCATCTCTTCGAGGTGATCAACCGAGACAGCACCGTGCTTAATTCCAACTTGCACACCTCCCATAACGGAAAATTGATTGACGTGAATCTTCGGCTTTAAACCAGCTTCAACGCCTGCTTTTAAAATGCGATCAAGTTGTTCAGCTGTAAAATAATTACGTTCGCAAAAAGCATCGATATAATCTGCCAAACCTTCTTCAACCACTTTTGGCAACATTTCATTAATCACCAAATCAACATAAGCTTCTTTATCCGCTTTATACGCAGCAGGAAAAGCATGTGCTCCAAGAAAAGTAGCCTTGATCGTTACATCGGACACCTCTTTTAATCTTTTAACTACACGCAACATTTTGAGTTCGGCCTCTAGCGTTAAACCATAACCACTTTTTATTTCGATTGCTCCTGTTCCGTATGATTTAATCTCCTCAAGCCGCTTCATAGCATCCTCAAAAAGATCATCTTCTGACATTTCGGCTAACTTTCGGGCAGAATTTAAAATCCCTCCCCCTTTTTTACCAATCTCCTCATAGCCCAACCCTTTTATCCGATCAACAAATTCTTCCTCTCGAGATTTGGCAAAAACAAGATGGGAATGTGAATCACAAAAAGCAGGTAGCACAAATTTTCCTTCTGCGTCGATTACTTGCAAGTCAGTCCAATCTACCACGCCTGCCAGCTCCTCCATAGAACCAAAATCAGCAATGCGACCATTTTCAATGGCCAAATAGGCATTCTCTAACATCTGTAGATTGGCCAGCTCGTTCCCACGCAATGGCGATTGAGACTCTTCCTGAATTCCTGCTAATCCTTTAATGTTTTTAATCAGTATTTTTTGCATGGTGGTGATTTGGTTTGGGCAAAGTTAATGATTTGTTGGATGATAGCGATTAGATAACAGTGAGTAGTGGGCGTGTATATTTGTTCCGATGCACTTAAGACCGAATCTTATGTTATTGTCTTAAATCTTTAGTCTAATGTCTATGCTCTTTTATCTCACACCTTTTCTCTTCTAAAAGCTCCAACGAATACGCATAAAAACAGCATTGCTCAGATTTTGAAAATTAGTTGGATATTCAGCGAATAAAATTTGTCCAACAAAATCCAAATCCCAGTTTTCAGTGATGGCCGTATTTAAGGTCGGAATGAAAAAGAATCCATTGATATCTGGCAAATACATCGTTGATAAACCTCCCCCAAAAATAGGTGAAAAAGCACCTGCTACCTGTAAAAAAGCTGCATATCTGGTCGGTAAAAGATTCTTTGCCGAAAGCGTTTGATTGGTCGATAATGCTTCGGTAAAATTGCCATTCCCTGCACCATTACTATTGTAAAAACCAGAGACATTAATGTAAATTCCTTGCGAGAAAGTATAATCCCAAGATAAAGAGGCAACCATTACTCCGGCGGTATCGGTAAAATTCTGGCGCGGGTGGAAATAAGTTCCTTCCCCTTTAAAACCTATACTTTTGATATTCCCTGCCCAACCTAGTCCAAGCGCAGCATCTGTCCGATAATTTCCGCCAATTAATTGAAAGTCATAACCTCCTTTATTAAATTTATACCTACTTGCGAGAATCGTTTCGTCCCAATTATCAGCTGGGCGATAAGCTAGCTCAACTTGCGACATAGCACCGGTAAAATATTGGATGCGCAAGGCGTCAGAACCTGGTCGTTCTTGATAATCAAAATCAACAAAATTATAGGCATTAAAGAGGTCGTTAGGATTCCATGCTAAATTAATTCCCCAATTGATCCGCTGACGTCCCAGTCGGATATTCCACTTGCCTTTATTATATTCAATATTTGCTCTATCAATTGTTGCATTCATTAATAATGCTGATTCATTCACCAAATTCCAAGAAAGATCCACCACCCCATTATCCCTTCCTATTGATGTTGCATAAGTTGGATCTAACTCGACGGTTTCTCCATAAAAAATTCGATTACGCATTTCGACAGAAAAGGTCCATTTCGTATTCGGATAATATTTAAAATTGAGCCGATTGTGAATGAGGTTATCCGTATAAATGGCGTCCAAATTCACAAATTGATTGGTGTTCATGTATTTCACATATCCTCCAAAATCAATTTTATCTTTCCAGGATGTTTCAGGCGATTCTTGAGCAAATCCATGACTCGAGATCATAATGATCAGACTCCCCAAGACATATTTAAATTCTTTAATCCTCATGCTTAGGACCGTATCTCATCCGAGATAATTTTTCCATCCTCCATTGTAACTACCCTTCTTGCCCGGTCGATCACACGTTGATCGTGCGTTGAAAAGATGAAAGTGATACCTTCTTCTTTGTTCAAACGTGCCATTATATCTAATAAATTCTCCGTTGACTTTGAATCCAGGTTTGCTGTAGGTTCATCCGCCAAAACAAAAGTAGGTTTAGATGCTAAGGCACGAGCTACTGCAACCCTTTGTTGCTGCCCTCCTGACATTTGATTGGGTCTTTTATTCATTACCTCGCCCAATCCAACTCCTTTAAGAAGCTCTTCTGTCCGCGTTTTGCGTTCTTCATCAGATTTGCCTTGCAACAACATCACAAACCCAACATTTTCTTTTGCATTTAAAACCGGAATCAGGTTATAGGCTTGAAAAACAAATCCGATATGACGCATACGAAAATCAATCAATTCATTTCCTTTTAGCAAGGTAATATCTTGACCATCAATCCAGACACTACCCGAAGTCGGTTCATCCAGTCCACCAATAGCATTTAACAAAGTTGTTTTACCTGAGCCGGATGGACCAACTATGGCTGTAAATTCACGTTTGTCGATTTTGATTGAAACATCATTTAATGCTTTTATTTCAAAATCCCCTTGGGTATATATTTTGAATAAGTTTTCTGTTCTTATGACACTCATAATTCAATTCTTTAGGTGCTACAGGGCCCTTACAGCTTCTGCAGGGTTATACTTTAATGCTTTTCTTGCTGGTATGATAGATGAAATAATAGCAGCCACAATAATCATGGCAGCGATGGAGACATAGATAAGGGGGTCCAATTTGGTGTACACCATTGTATCATAACCAAACTGGTACATGGCATCTTCTACTGACCCTAAATTCAACCCATATTTTCCAAAATAAGAAACAGTGATCCATGACAGCAGCAAACCAATAGGAGTTGCAGCAAAGGACAGGAAAATGGTCTCAAACATGATCATCATAAATACTTTGAACTTGTTCATTCCAACGCATAAAAGCATACCCAATTCTCTTTTACGCTCCAAGACAGCCATCAACATCGTATTTAATATTCCAAATGCGAGTGCAAAAATGATAATCACTAAAATGATTAAGATAGAGGTTGTCATCATTTCATCTTGATGAGCCAATTGTGGCGAAAGTTGGACCCATGTTCTGGCTTCCAATTCTGGAAAAGATGCATTAAAAGCATCCGCAACGACACTCGCTTCCTCTAAGTTATGGCACATGATTGCCACTTCGTGTATATAATCATCTGTCCCAAGCAATTCATTTAAAGTAGAACGTTCAACATAGACTATTCCTTTGTCGTTCATTCCGCTTCCCGAATTAAAAATGCCTTCAACCTTAAAACCTATGGACACGGATAAAGTATCAATAGACATAAAATTGAGGTTGACCGATTTCCCTACATCCAAGTTTAGATCACCAATTAATCCACGACCAACGAGAACCGGGTTATTCTTATATTCCTGAAAATAGAATCCCGAATCTAATCGCTCGGCTATCGTTGTCACTTTTTGCTCAGTTGTTGGGTCTACTCCTACAATTTTAAGATTAGAGAATCCATGAGCATTGCTTGCCGTTCCATCCGAAACAGTTCGAAATGTGAAAGCTTTTATGCGTTCATCATTGTTTAAAGCTGATTCGAGCGATGTGATTTTTTCACTTGGAATTCTGTTAACAAGTTTCTCGTCTTTCACATAGGCATCTGTATGAATTTTTAAATGGCTGGTTTGGGTGTTAAGGATGGTTCTTTTTTGTTGATCCATCATCCCGATCGTAAGCGAAACGGTGAACAATCCTGCCCACACCCCCATGACGATAGACGCAAATACAACACTGCTGCGCATCTTATTTCGCCACACATTTCTCCAAGCTATTTTAATGACTGTTTTCATAAGCTTATAATTTCATGGCTTCAACCGGTTTTAATCTACGTATAACCAGTATTGGGTAAAGAATCAACACAAGTGAAATCACCAACACGACCATAGCATGATTCAATGCAATTTGCGGATCGACACTGAAGGGAATAACAGCTTCAAATCCCATTTTTTCCATCAGTTCGGCTTGCTCTCCAGATAATTCAATTGGATTGAGATAAAAATAATAGGCAATTGGTGAAGCCAGGATAACACCTACAATAACACCGATGATACTTATAAATACATTTTCAAGCACAACCATCGCCATGCTTTTATGCTTTTTCATTCCAATAGCGGTTAATACTCCGAGTTCAAATTTACGTTCCTGTGTGGCCATCAGTATGGTTCCGAACATAACGAATGTGATAATCATATAGAGGATGAAGTTCATGACAAGTCCTTTGGATTCAGATGTTATCATCAATTGCTCCAATTCTGGATTCATTTCTTTCCAGGTCATTACTTCAAAATCATCTCCTAATAGCGCTTGTATTTCACTTCGCGTTTTCTCTAAAAGATCTGGATTTTTCAGGTCAATTACTAAAGCCGTTACTATTTCAGGTGCACTTAAGAAATATTGCAAATCCTCCATGCACATATAAGCAATTATCCTATTCAACTCTGGCATTTGCATGTCAATTTTTCCTGACAGGGAATAAAGTCCTGCCGCCATTGCACCATGATAACCTTGCCCAAAAAAAACAAGCGTATCACCGATATCAACATTGAGATAATCGGCTAATTCTTCACCCATTAAAATTTCATCAGCGCCTACATTAGGGAACCTGCCTTCGGTAATATTGTTTGTTATTTTTTCAGGTATTCCAGTCGTTTGATCATAACTCATGATATAGGTACCCCGTGTGTAATTCTCAAAACTACTCAAGGTTCCAGCCTCGAGTTTTTTATCAATTTTGTCGACATTAGACAAGGCCAGAATGGATGCAATATCTACATCACTCGACTCAAAACCATTATCTAACATTTGGTCATCCCAAAACCCATTTGCATGAATTTGAATATAACCCATATTATTCTTGACAATCGATTCCAACATCTTCTCTTCCATTCCTTGATTGACAGAACGCATGAGCACGGCAGACATCACCGCAAAGGCAATTGCCGAAACGGTTATTAAAGTTCTACGTCGGTTTCTCCAACTATTTTTCCAGGCCAGTTTTAGTATCATGCCATTCATTTATTTCAAACGCTTCATATATTGCGTTGTAAAGATTTGATCATCTATTTCAATATCAAATTCAGCTTTTGAATAAGTAATCTTTGTTTTTTGTGCTTTTTTCGTTGATGGGATAATTTCCATGGTTGCCGGCATCTTTTTTCCGCCAATTAGTTTTACGTCTTTTCCGAGGATCGTATTGACCAATTCACCATCCTGGTCATAGAATTTTGTTTGTAATTGTAAGTAATCTTTTTTGGAGATCCAGATAAGGATCTTACCCCAAATGGCGTTGACATCTTTCTTTGGTTTCAATTCAATTTTATGGCAAGCAAGATTTTCAATAGTTTCTGTTCCCAATAACTTCTTGGTGTAATCCTCTTTGAGGGATGACTCGCGAACCAAATCGTCGTTTGTCATATCCGTACCCATCCACGACTGTCCTAACATGGAAGGTGGCATTTTTATGGTACGTTCGATACTAGGCAGGTATTGCCAGATCTCATTCTTTCGTTTTAAAAAAACAGTTCCTTTATCTTTTGCTGGTGAGAGGACGAGGGTCACTGAATAATCTTCTCCTTTACTCCATGTTTTCACCTTCATTTCTCGCGTCCATTTTGGTCGAATAGTGGTGATGGTCATCTCCGCATACATGGTTGTTCCGCGTAAACGATCTTCTGCTTTTTGAATAATGGTCGCTGCTGATTCGTCTTGTCCAAAAGACATTTGAACCAAGGTAAACAGCATCATGAATGATAATATTCTTTTCATTTTATTCTTTTACAAATTGTTCAACTAATAAGTCCCGCATATCGTCTAAAGGAAAAGTTTCGGGATTCATGACAAAATTCATGCGAATACCACTAAAAACGGCTGTGAAATAGTGTAATTTTTTCTCGGCATCTTCGCCATATTTATCTTTGAAATACTGATAAATCATCATTTTATATTCTTGCATACTTGCTGATTGCTCTTTTAAGAGTACTTCAAATACTTCGGTTTGAATTGCCATTAGAAAATATAGTTTCCAATGCTTTGGATCGGCTTTTAAAGTTTTAACCGTATGATCAATCACTTCTTGAAAGGCTTTTTCATTAAAACCTTTTTTGACAATCCCTTCTAAAAATTCATTTTGTTCGTCAATAATCGAATGCAGTAATACACGTAATAAATCTTGTTTGCTTTCAAAGTAATTATACATCAACCCTTTTGAAACACCAGCTCGTTTTGCAATTTTAGATATCGAAGCACTATGGTACCCCTCCTCGGCAAATACATGTAAAGCGGCATCGAGTATCAGCGTTTTTCGCTGATTACGCATGACTTCAAACTGCTCTTTTGTTCTTGGTGACATTTTTTGACTAAACGTTTGGTCAAAGTTGAATATTATTTTGAGGTTGACCTATGACTTTTGTCATATTTCTAGAAATAAAAGATGATTTAACCTATTAATAATATGAACTAATGGAAACGAATATCCTTTATCATCAGCTGTAATTGAGTGCGCCCTTGCCAAGTAATTTCAGCTATTGCATAAACAATATCGAATGATTTTTCTTTAATGGCTGCATAGAGATGTCCCATACCAAAACCAATTGCTGGAATACGAATTTCTGGATACTCTTTTTGATAGAGTTCCAATTTGAGATGCTCCTCTTTTAAAACTTTCGCATAACCTGAATCACAGACATCCGTTGTTTTAAAAACGGGATTTAAATTGTCTGGTCCAAAAGGAGCTAATTGTTTTAAGACGCGGTAAAATTTAGGTATACCGCCGATTTGACTGGCGAAAATATCTCGAAAATCAATGGTCTCATCAATTTCAATTTCAGGTGTCAGTTGATCCTTTGTAATATGCTGCTCCACATACGCATTAAATCGCATTTTAAAAGGAGCTAAATTCTCCTTTGGAAGAGACAGTCCCGCAGCATAAGCATGCCCTCCAAATCGACTCAATAAATCTGAACACGATTCAATAGCATCATATACATTAAACCCTTTAACGCTTCTAGCTGAACCTACCAATTCACCTTGAGACTCCGTTAAGACGACCGTTGGACGATAATGATTTTCAATTAATCGAGAAGCAACAATGCCCACTACCCCTTTATGCCAATTTGCATTAAAAACAACAGTTGATTTAGCATTGAGTAACCAATTATCTTCATCAATTTGTTTTAAGGCTTCTTCAGTAATAGTTTTATCCAAGCCTTTTCTGGTCTCATTATGCGCATTGATTTCTTTGCTAATTATTTCAACTTCATCCCATGTTTTCGCCAATAATAATTCAACTGCTTTATTGCCTGAAGCGATTCTTCCAGCTGCATTGATGCGAGGTGCAATTGAGAATACTACCGCCGATATATTAAGGGGAGCTTGGTTTTTCGCTAAGCGTAATAATTCAGAAAAACCAATTCTTGGGTTTGATTTGAGCACCTCTAAACCGAGATAAGCCAAGGTTCTATTCTCTCCTAAAACAGAAACCATATCAGCACCAATACTGACCACAACCAAGTCGAGCAATGGCAATAAATCATTAAAAGGCTGTTCGGTAACTTGTGCCAGAGCTTGAACCAATTTAAAACCAACACCACAACCTGATAATTCTTTAAACGGATAGTGACAGTTTTTCTGTTTTGGATTCAGGATAATGGCATCCGGAACCGTATCACCAGGTGTATGGTGGTCACAAACAATAAAATCGACGCCATTTTCTTTTGCATAGGCGATTTGCTCTATGGCTTTTATTCCACAGTCCAATGCAATGACTAAAGAAAAACTATTGTCGATAGCAAAGTCGACACCTTGCCTCGAAATTCCGTAGCCTTCTGAATAACGATCTGGAATATAATAGCCGACTTGCTCATATGTCTCCGTAAGATATTGATACATTAAAGCAACAGCCGTTGTTCCATCCACATCATAATCCCCATAAACCAAAATATTTTCTCCATGTGCTATCGCTTGCTGAACACGCTCAACAGCATTCGCCATATTGAGCATTTCAAATGGATTCAACAATTGATCAACACTTGGTCGAAAGAATGATTTTGCAGCGTCAAAGTTTTGAATACCGCGCTGTGAAAGTATACTTGCGATTGGTCGTGAAACGGAAATTTCTTCGATCAATTTAGCAACTAAATCTATGGGAGGATGTGGTTTATTGACCCATCTTTTATCCATATTGAAAAATAATAAAATGTTAAGGGGTCTGGTTCAAAGATAAACAAATCTTGGTTCTGCTTTTTAATTTCGTTAAATTTATGACTGTTCTCTTGAAACGGGCAAGGTTTTTGACGTTATGTGATCTAAATTAGAAATATGAAATCAGTTGGATTGGTGTTATTAACAGGCTTATTATTGAGTGTAGGTCTTTCGGAATCATACGAATTGATCGCTACATTCTTTCATAAAAATCACCTACCCGGCACCGAAGAAATTAAGATCATTCCAGCCGAATACTATGGTAGTTATGACCTTAAAGAGCGCAGTGAAAATGACTTAAGAGCTGTTACAGGAAATACACTTGTTGTAAGTGAAAAAGGAATTGTCTTAGAAAAAAACCGTTTGCTCTCTATATCTAAGGAAGAAGTGCGGGAAAAGGGTCAATATTTAATCCGTGATGGATACTTACATGGAATCATAGAAGGTGATTCATTACCAGCATTTCAACAAGATGAACGCTATTGTTTTTTAATGCCCTCTACTGGTTTTTTCTTTGATCCAACTGGGGATGACAAGTTGTATCCTGGAGCAAAAAAAGATGAGTTCCTATTGTTTAGTCCTGTAGAAAATGGTGGGTATAGTGCAATTGCCATTTGGTTTAAACAAGGGGATATTCAACTGCGTGAAATTGATACGGAAAAATCTAAAACTAATTTTGAGATGCTTGCTCATGAGCGGAAAGAAGTCAATGGTTCGATTGAGTTGATTCTGAAACCAACCGAAAAGGATTGGGAAAAACTTATGGGTGATTTTAGCACTTATGACACCTACGAGCTTCAAGAAAATTAATTTAACAATGAGTCTATCATTTTTTGTCTATACTCTTTAATCTTGCAATCTAAAATCCCCACCCTCGCGCGCATTTGCAATGCGTGCGGATCTTCGACCCTAACGAATCTATAATCTTTTGTCTATAGTATCTCGTCTATAATCTTTTTGCTCGTCCATGTTTCGACTTCGCTCGACATGAATGAAGATAGAAAAAGGACGCCTGGCTGGGACCTGAATCCGTTGGCTCGCTTTTTTTCTCCTTCGTTGCTCTTAGTCTAAAAAAGATAGCGATGACCTTTTAGTTCTTTAAGTCAATTGGAGTAGTGATTTGAATCGCGTTTATGTCTTTTGTCAATGCTCTAAAATCTCTCGTCTATAATCTTTTGTCAATAGTCTGGCTTCTTGAATTCATTTTAAACTGATATCTAAATCCGCAATCTTAAATTTAATAAAGATTAATTAATTTCAGTTTCTTCTCTCAATAGCCTGATGAAGTTTAATCTGACAGAGTAATAGGGCTTTTTTACCTAAAGCTTAATACCGGGACACTAAAAGAAACAAAACTTATTGGCTACTCAAAAACCAAATCAAACCTTTCCAATAATTCGACGGCTTGTTCGCGATTAAAAACCGCTTTTTTTAATCGGTTTTTTGCTAAATCGAGTCGTAGATTCCGTGCGCCTCGGAAGTCTGCCTTTTCAAGATTGGTTCGATCAAAGGTGGCATCTGCCAGATTGCAATTTTGAAAATCTGAACGTTGCAATGCCGCTCCTGAAAAATCGCAATCAACTAAAGAGGATTCACCAAAATCAGTACTTGATACATCTAGATTCGTAAAAATGCTCTAATCAAGAATACATTCTTTAAAGGTCATTGCAAGGCCTAACGGATTAATGGTTTCAAAGTTTAATCCGGACATTTTACAAGCATTAAAATTAACTGTTCGAAAAGCTATATCACTCAAGAAAGAACCTGAAAAATTACACGATTCAAACTGACAATCTTCAAAAACAACATCCATAAAATTGACGCCTTCAAAGTTGCAATTCTGAAAGGCGCAAGCCTCAAAACGTCCTCCTCCAACCTCGTCCGAAGTCCAATGTTTTTTCTCATATGTCTGCTCGTAATAATCCTTCATGTTTTTTATTTAATTCCTTCGCGACAATATATCCCATGGAAAAACAACCTTGCAATAAGAAACCTCCGGTTGGTGCGTCCCAATTGACCATTTCACCGATAATATAGTTAGCGGGTTTAGAATGCAATTCCAAAGTCGGACTCAAGGCTCTAAAAGGAATACCGCCTGTTGTGGAAATCGCTTCTTCAACGTTACGCATACTTTCAATCGATAATGGAAAGTGCTTGATTTGGGCTATAAACCGATGACTATTGATATAGTCCTCTTTGCTCAGTGACCATTTAACAAGTTCTAAAACCGGTTTCGATAAATTCAGTCTTGACTTATACTTTTTAGGTGCCGCTTCGGGTCCTAGTTTTGCCAATAGTTCTTCGTGGGTATTATTTGGTTTAAAATCTATATAAACTGTATTCCCTTTTTCTAGGTGATGGGCTCGCCACATTGCCGATAAAGGGTAAATGATATTTCCTTCTAGTCCATAAGTAGTGATCAAAGCTTCTCCTTTAAAGGTTTTGCCAGCAAATGAAATAGAAATATTCTTTAATGGACTGCCTTGATGCGATGTTCTAAATGATTCTTCCCAATTGACATTTAAACCGCAATTAGAAGGTTGAAACGGTACGGTTTCAACACCTGCGTCACTAAAGATCTTTAACCATTTATCGTTTGCTCCTGTCTTACTCCAAGATCCTCCACCCAATGAAAAAACAGCGGTGTCGGCTTTGATTTTAACCTGTTCATTATCGACAGTAAATAGCAAACTTTCATCGGCAGACCAACCAATAAATTCGTGATTGGTTTTAATAATCACCCCTTTTTTTTCAAGGGCATCTAAAATCGCTTTGAGCACTGCTGCGGGCTTAAGCCCTTTTTCAGGAAATATCCTACCACTTGATCCAACAAAAGTTGGAATTCCGATCTTCTTTAACCATTCACGTGTATCATCAGAACCAAAAGCTAAAAGAAATGGTTGCATTTGGTCTTTAGGCGCATATTTCTCTACTAAATCAGCACCATCTAGTTCATTGCTCAGATTAAATCCACCTTTACCCGCCACCAAAAATTTTCGCCCCAATCTTTTACCTTTTTCATAGATCGTGACCTCGAAATCGGATGACAGATGATAAGCAGCGCTTAATATTGCTGCACCGCCACCAATTAGGGCAATTTTTGGACGCTTCATGGTACAAGGTCTCCCTTAGAACGATCAAACCAAATTTCTCCACTGATGTATTCATCTTCCCATGTTAGAAAACGAAAAACGGTTCCCATTTCATTGGTCTCAAACAGGTGCCATTCATTATCAAAAGCCAGATCACGTTGCCACACGTGGGCTACGACAATTTTAAAAAAAGGATCCTCCATTGTTGAAATGCATACTGCGATAACTTGCTTCTCTTTATCTCCTGTCTGCTCGACGCGGACGACCTCAAAGCCATCCATTTTAGAGAAATGGTAATAGATATCCTCTTGCATCTCACGAAGATCGTCTCCTTGTGAAGCAGGACAATTTGGTGCATGTTCAGCAATTAGGGCTGCCCAATTCATTGCGTTTTACTTTTCTGGATTCAAGATCGCCTCAATTCGTTCAGCAATATCCTGCAAGTGGTACTTTGTCATTTTATCACTTGCTCGTCCGGCAGCGGTCTTGACTTGTTTAGACAATGTGTTTAACTCAGCACGAACTACGGCGCGAATATCAGACTGACTTTCATCAACATCTGTAAGTGATACAAAACGCCTAAATGCCGGCGGAATGTCCATGGCTTTTTCAGTCATTAAGTAAGACATACGGTCTACATAAGCGCGCTGTAGATTTCTTCTGTAGACATCTATTTCACCACCTGCTTTTAATTCTTCCCAGATGCCATTTCGAAGATCTTCCATAATCTCTATCAAGGTGTAAGCCTTATCTCCATTGATGGCTTCATTTTCAATGGCACGTGCCAATCTGCCAAAGTCAAGTATATTATTCAACCAACGTGATTGCAATTTGCGCATGTTTTCAATACTTCCATCGTATTGAATCTTATTAAAGATATCTTGGCTTAGCATCCAATCGGGTGTATCGAATAATTGCGTCTGCATAAATTCCATTGCTCTTTTCTGCTTTTCTTTTGGAACGTGTGTATAAACTGCACCCTCTTGATCATACGTCTTATAATGCTCATAGATACCTCCGATATTAGATGAAACATGTCCCATATAACGGCTAAATTGTCCTGTTACTTGTGTATATAAATCATTCAAATCATTATAGTTCTTCCCGTCCTCAGCCGTCCATTCTATTAGGTTTGGAATGATGCGTTTCAAGTTTTTTATTCCGTACTCACTTGCTTTCATGGCATCATCTCCAAGATCTTCTGTTTGTGAGCTTGGATCAATTACACCCAAAAATTGTTGCTTCCCAAAACGATAAAGCGGATCACCGGCATGTTCAAGAATCCATCCGTCCAAGGTTTCCTTTTCATCTTCACCTGATTCAGCATCTAGAATTGGGCGATAACCCCAGCTGATTGAATATTTATCGTAAACTCCGATATCTGGCATCAGTGCAACTCCTTTATCTTCAGGCTGCGCGATATAATTGAAACGCGCATAATCCATAATGGAAGGCGCTGTTCCATACTTATCTGTAAAGCTTGCCGAACGTAACGAATCAACAGGATATGCAACGCTCGATCCCATATTATGCGGTAATCCTAATGTATGCCCAACCTCATGCGCTGATACAAATCGAATTAAACGCCCCATGATTTCCTCTTTAAATTCTACTCCTCTGGCATCTTCATTGATCGCCGCTGTTTGCACAAAAAACCAATTGCGTAAGAGCGTCATCACATTATGGTACCAGTTGATATCAGACTCAATAATTTCTCCACTTCGCGGATCACTGACGTGAGGCCCGTTTGCATTCGGAATTGGTGATGCTAAATAGCGAACTACGGAATAACGCGCATCCTCTGGACTCCAATCTGGATCTTCTTCTGGAGTAGGCGCATCTTTTGCTATGATTGCATTCTTAAATCCGGCGGCTTCAAAAGCGACTTGCCAATCTTCAATTCCTTGCTTTAAATACTTTCTCCACTTTTCAGGCGTTGCACGATCGATATAATAAATAATCGGCTTATCTGGCTCGACTAACTCACCTCTTTTAAACTTCTCTTCATCGCCTGGTTTAATTTCTAATCTCCAACGGTCTAAATAACGAACGGTTTCACTTTTTTGCGCTTCTGATCCATAATCAGTTTGTCCAGATATAAACCACCCAACGCGCTCATCAAAATAACGCCTTTTCATTGGTTTTTTAGGCAAAAGAATCATAGAATTACTTAACTCAATTGAAATCGAACCTAAACTAGAATTTGAAGGAGGATTAGCTGCTTGATATGTTTTCACATGACGCGACTCAATGTTCATAGGATATGATGAAATGCGTTCGATATACGAACGATCCTTGTCCATACGTGAAATCTTATATTGTTTTCGTGCAAAAGTTGGTAATCCAATTGCTTTTACATCTGACCCAAAAAACTCAGTTACATTGATGACAACAGTGCTTGAATCACCACCAATTGCTTCGATGGGAAACATGGCCATAATCGGCTCAAAATTGGAATTAACAACCGCTTCGTGAACGGGCAAAGAATCCGCTGCAACAACTTGATGTGAAACTACACGAAGGAGGATATCATCATTTTTTCTTTCCCATCGTAACACCTGCTCGTTTTGTTTTCCCCCACCAAAACCCATTCCGGCGGCTGTCTTCGCAATTCGTGTCACCATCAACATTTCGCGACCCAATAACGAATCTGGAATTTCATAGTAAAAATCTTTATCTACTTTATGTACTGCAAATAAACCTTCATCTGATTCAGCATCTTTTTTTATAACTTCTTTATATGATTTGATGGAACCTTTGGGCTCCTTATTTTTCATGGCCGCAGCGGCAGCCGCTTTTTTCTTTTTCTTACCAAATATTTGAGCGTGCGTTTGGTTGGTAAATGAAATAACCAATACAATGGCGAGTAAACGAAGTATTGTTTTTTGCATAAGTGGGATTCTATTTGTTTTCGATGATAAAAATGAGATCTTAAATTTAAGATTTTTATAAGCACCAACGACCAATTTGATGACCAACGTATTAAAATTATGGATGAAAGGTTGGGATGTTAAATACCGTCTAAAATTGCTTTGGTAAATCGACTATTGGTATTAATGCATTTTTTTCATGCTCTTCTTCTGGCTTACCTATTTCAACACAACTGATTTTTTCGATCAATTTTTGCTCCCCAAGCAGGTTGGTCAATATGATATTCACCGCAATTTGAAATGTTTCTGGATCGAGATGATCCACTTGAAAATCACTTGAAAGATGTAAGCGCTGCACACCGTTCGCCTCTGGAATTAATCGCAAACTCCAATCCCTAGCATCTACGGTTTGAATATTCATATAATCATCATAAATATCGATTTCTAATTTTACGCTAGGTGGTATAGCATGATAAAAAGTCCAATGCCCAAGAGCAGGCGCGTCTTGTATTATTCGCCGAGTGGTCTTCCAAAGATCATGATCACCATTAGGCGACAATACCAATTCAAAATGGTTTTCTTGCGGTTGTTCGAGCATCCATTTGATTTTTCCAAATTCAAGGATATGATCGTCCAGTCCATCAATGATTTCATTTCGCTTTTCAGATTCTCGTCCGAGGATTACATCTTCAATTATTTTCAGATTGTTTTCAAACCAATCCCAAAATTTCGTGATATTATCTGGTTGTTCTTTAGTCATTATTCGCTTCAAATTTAGACAATAATCGATTGGTTTGCTGTTGCAGTTTGTTTTGAAAATATCGCGTACGGCCAATTAACCATCCTTTGAATCCTAAAGCCTGTGTTGCCCATTTATGTAGATCAAATTCATCGGCGTGTCGATAGATCTTTCCATCCTTAAACTCAAAATTTGCCTTTATGATGTTTTTAACTTTGCGATTGGTTTGACGGAAAGTATAATTGGCCGTCCAAACACATTTACCATTTTGCGTATTTGCATCAATTTGACTCGCAGAAACCTCTAAATCTTCGGCGTTCTGAGAAAGCATACGCCACATATTTTTAGCATGCTCTCCTTTTAAAAGACCAAAAGCAGGATCCTCAAACACAACCTCATCATGGTAAAATGCGACCATGGTATCAGCATCTTTTGCTTGAAATGCTTTGTAAAATGCGATTATAATCTGAATATTCTGTTCTTTAGTTTTAGGCATTGTTGCGAATATAGGAGAATTCTGCTAACGTCTCACTAAGGTAATCTGCGTAATTTCTGGCCATATCCCAAGTCTTCCTGGATAACCTAAAAAACCAAAACCGCGATTGATATACAGTTGTTGACCACCATTAACATATCGGCCTGCCCATTTTTTATAACGCAATTGAATTGGACTCCAACGTAATTTACCCCATTCTATGCCCATTTGTGCGCCATGGGTATGACCACTAAAGGTTAAATCAATATCTTGAAAATCTTTTGTTACGACTTCATCCCAATGCGTTGGGTCATGCGATAGTAATAGTTTTGTTTCTGCCAAACAACCATCAACGGCAGCAGTTAAATCGCCTTTTTGTCCAAATCCTTTACCCCAATTTTCAACACCAATAATGGCTAATTGATCTTCTCCTTTTTGGATATATCTGTGTTCGTTCAATAATAGATCCCACCCCATCTCTCTTTGAAGATCTTTTAAACGTTGTAGGTTAGCAGCTTTCATTTCTTTGCTTGGCCACATGACATAATCGCCATAATCGTGATTTCCTAGGATAGAAAACACTCCATGCTCTGCCTTTAAAGAGGCAAATAAATCCATAAAAGGCTCAATTTCTGAAGCTTCGTCATTCACCAAGTCACCTGTAAAAAATATGGCATCTGGATGAAGATCATTAATCATTCCTACACCTCGAGCCACAGCATTTTTATTGTAAAAACTTCCGGCATGCACGTCTGAAATTTGAACAATTTTGAATCCCTCAAAAGCAGGCGGCAAATTTTCAATTTGCATATCGGCTGAAAGCACACGATAACGATAAGGCCCGATAATCATACCCAAACCAAACAAAAGTGTTGGCAAAGCCGATAATATTAATCCGGGGTATATAAACCATGCTGACCTTAAAATTGGTTCTTGCATAAAAATCCATCGAATACCTCTCGTCAAGTCCTCAATGAAGAGCACAACGTCAAAAACCAATAATGACGAAAGATTAATAAATATAAAAGCAAATAAAAAGTTTCGTAGCGCTTTTGACATACTCCTATTTGCAAAAACGACGACGATTAAAGAAACAAGAGACAAGCCCATTAAACCCCAAAAAACGCCGTTCACAAATGGTGCAACGGATAGCTCTTTGATGACAGATGATGACAAACCAGACCAAGCGTACAATTCCAACAGCAATAAAAAGCCAAGGATGATAAACGGAAAAAATGTGAATCGACTATGCATGGGCTCTATTTATGCTTTTAATAATGTCATAATCGTGATCTCTGGCCAAATGCCAATTCTACCAGGATACCCTAAAAAGCCAAACCCTCGATTGACATAAAGGAATTGATGATCTTCTTGATAGAGCCCTGCCCATTTATCGTATCTCAAACTCACTGGACTCCACTTAAAACCTCCGGTTTCTATAACCATCTGAGCGCCATGCGTATGCCCACTAAATGTGATGTCAATATCTGTGTATAATTTTCTGACCTCTTCATCCCAGTGGGTGGGGTCATGCGATAATAAGAGTTTAACAGGTGCTTCACATCCTTGATAGGCTTTTGCTAAATCGCCAATTTGATGAAAACCACTTCCCCAGTTTTCGACTCCAATCAAGCCTATTTTCTCCTTACCTCTTTCTAAATAAACGTGTTCATCCAACAAAAGTCTCCAGCCGAGTTCGCCATGGATCACTTTCAGACGATCCAAATTAGCCGATTTTTCTTCGTCATTTTCCCAATTATGATAATCGCCATAATCGTGATTACCCAAAATTGAATAAACCCCTAGAGGTGCTTTTAAACGACTGAACACATCCATATAATCCGTCATTTCTTCGGAGATATTATTTACCAAGTCTCCCGTAAAGAATATCACATCGGGATTTTGATCAAGGATCATATCTATACCTCTATTCACAGCCTCTTTATTATAAAAACTTCCTGAATGAATATCCGAAATTTGCGCAATTTTTAAACCGTTAAACGCTGGCGGTAAATTCTTTAATGAAACAGAGGGGTAATGATATGTATAACGATAAGGCCCTACTACCATTCCTGCCGATAAAGAAATAACAGGAACCGATGCAGCGATTAATCCTGACTTTAATAAAAATTCAGAACGTGAAATACCATTTTCTTCATTCGTCTCAACTGACTTTTTCTTTTCAAATTTCTTTGCAACCCATCTAATCAATCGAATAAAATCATCTAAACCTAAAAATAGACTGAAGATAAATTTCACAATCAAGTTAAATGCAACAAATCCAAAAAAGAAATTAACCAACCAAAATGGCAGACTGCCTCCAAAGAAAAAGAGCACAATCCAACCTATAATTGAAGCACCCAACAAGGCAAAAAAGACTCCATTAACAAGCTTTCTCATCCATTTCTTCTTTTCTTTGGTAACCGCTTTTACACCGTTATAAGTATACCATTCCAATAGAAAAGTAATGGTCAAAAGGATGATTGGAAATAAAATGGAGCGCATGGATTTAGTTTCTATTCTATGCTGTAACGTTTGTTTGTCAGGATTGTTGACGATTGAGTCCTGCAAATATTTCAAAATTTCTGAATTAAAATTCGAATTACTGATTATTATACCATTAAGTCGTGTTCTCTTTGGAAGGCTTCTTTCAATTAATTATGCATTCAGATAGAATCATTTAAGAAAAAAAACGCATATTTGTTACGCTTTCTATGAAAGTGAAAAAATTTTTAACCGCTGGAGGGTAAGAAAGTAGCGAAGGAAAGAATACCTCTCACCATCCATCATAAAACCGTAATAATGAGAAAAATTTATTTGGCAGGAATGGCCGCAACACTTTTGTTGGCTTCTTGTGGAGAGAGTAATGACGCGTTGGATACGCAATTAACAGATTCAGAATCCGTTGAACAAGCTGCAATTAGTTTTGCTGAAGGTGGTGCGACAAACGGAGAAGAGTATTTCTCAGGAATAGTTGCTGAAGTAGTAGGTGTTGACGTTAAATTCAGAGAAGTAACTGAATTGGACAAAATGGATGCTTCTGCAGAAGAAATCACAGCAGTATTAGACGAAGGAAAGCAAAAAATCGCTGACGGTCGTAAAGCATTGGACATGTATGCAGATGCATCTTGGCCTAAGTGTAAAGAATTTCATGATTTGACTTTGGAGTGGTTTGCTTCAATTGAGTCATTAATTGACACTTACCTTTATGATCTAGCTGCTCCTATGTCAAAAGCGGATGATGAGTGGACTGAGGAAGAAGTGGACTTCTACAATGAGTATATCGTTGCTTTAGAAGAGTATTATGAAGTGGATAACAGATGGGTTGACTTCCAATATGAATACGCATCAGCAAATGGATTCGAAATTGGTGGAACAATTGATGAAGACGCAATGGTTAGCGAAGAATTAGAAAGCGCAGGCGTTGAGTAGTCAATTGTAAAATTTAAACTAATGTGCCTCTAACCAATTATCAGCAAACTTATAATCAACATCTAATGGTACTGCCATTTCAACGGCCGTCTCCATTTCCGTTTTGACCAACTTCTCCATGGTTTCCATTTCATCTTTCTTGACGTCAAAAACCAATTCATCATGCACCTGCAAAAGCATTTTAGATTGAAGACCTTCTGCTTTCATACGTTTATGAATATTAATCATTGCGATTTTAATAACATCTGCGGCCGAGCCTTGAATAGGTGCATTTACTGCATTTCGCTCGGCAAATCCACGAACAATTGCATTAGCCGATTGTATGTCTTTTAAATATCTTCTTCGTTTCATGATCGTCTCCACATAACCATGCTCTCTGGCAAAATCTACCTGATCACTCATAAAAGTTTTCATGCTGGTATATTGCTCAAAATAACTATCGATTAGCCCTTTTGCCTCTTTTCTCGAGATGCCTAAATTTTGAGACAAACCAAAAGCTGATTGTCCATAAATGATTCCAAAGTTTACAGCTTTAGCGGCACTTCTTTGCTCACGTGTTACATCTTCAATAGCTACATTATATACTTTTGCTGCCGTCGCTGCATGGATATCTTGTTTGTCTTTAAAAGCAGTGATCATATTCGTATCGCCACTCAAAGCAGCAATAATGCGCAATTCAATTTGGGAATAATCCGCTGCCAATAGCGTGTGTTGATCATCTCTTGAGATAAATGCCTTTCGCATTTCACGCCCTTTCTCTGTTCGAATTGGAATGTTTTGCAAGTTTGGATTGTTAGAACTCAACCTTCCCGTCGCCGCAACCGTTTGCATATAGCTTGTATGAATGCGCCCCGTATTTTTATTAACCAATTTTGGTAAAGCATCTACATAGGTGCTCTTTAGTTTTCGCAAAGAGCGATAGTTTAGAATTAAGGGTATAATCTCATGCTTATGCTCCAATTTTGTCAAGACATCTTCACTCGTTTTGTATTGTCCTGTTTTTGTTTTTTTGGCTTTTGCATCAATTTGTAAAACATCAAAAAGGATTTCTCCTAATTGCTTAGGGGAGTCTAGGTTAAAATCACTGACACCCGCTAGTTCTTTTATACTTTTTTCTAAATGTTCCAATTCAGTACCCAATTCCTCAGAGAAAAGGGCTAACCCGGGAACATCCATGCGGATACCTTCCATTTCCATATCTTTCAACACGCGCGCTAGTGGCATTTCCATGTCATAGAACAAATCTTTCAAGTGCGGCTTTTGAATTTCTGGTTCAAAGATTTGTTTCAATTGCCATGTAATATCCGAATCTTCGCAGGCATAATCTACCACCTTTTCAGGATCCAAATCAGCCATATTCCCCTGGTTTTTTCCTTTTTTTCCGATCAAAGTCTCAATCGAAATGGGTTTATAATTCAGGTAGAGTTCAGCCAGATAATCCATACTGTGTTTACCCTCAGGTGTTATCAAATAATGAGCGATCATGGTATCAAAAAGAGGCCCATTAACACGTACGTCATACTTTTCGATAATCTTTAAATCATATTTTATATTATGGGCGATTTTCTCAATGGTTTCACTCTCAAAAAATTCACGGAAATCTTGTACAACCTCTGCACGCCGTTCGGGAGGGCATACGACATAATAGCCTTTACCCGTTTCCCATGTAAAAGACATTCCTACAATTTCTGCCTCCATTGCTTCAATCCCGGTCGTTTCCGTATCAAAACAAACAGAGGTTTGCTGCAAGAGCATGTCCAGTAATTGTTTGCGTTTCTCCTCAGAAACCACAATGTCATAATCGGGTTTTGTGTCAGCAATGGTTTTTACACCTTCTTCACCAACAGCATCGTGCTTTGCTTCTGCCGATGTTTCAATCGCAGGGCCACCAAATAAATCTAATTGCCCTTTTGAAGGTTGCGTTTGCGGGATGATGATTTCTTCTCCTAAAACACGTTTTGCCAAGGTGCGGAATTCAAGCTCTGTAAAAACGTCTCTGATTTTTTCAGGATCAGGATCCTCCATAACCAAGCTTTTTTCATCAAAATCTACATCCACATCCAATACAATGGTTGCCAATTTTTTTGAATCTAAACCTTGTTGCGCAAATTCAATGACGTTTTCTTTTTGCTTGCCTTTTAGTTGATCTGTATTTTCAATTAGAGCTTCTATCGAACCAAATTGTTTGATCAATTTTTTGGCCGTTTTTTCACCAATTCCCGGAATACCAGGAATATTGTCTGAGACATCACCCCACAATCCTAGAATATCAATGACTTGCTCTGGATGCTCAACTTCAAATTTTTCTTGGACTTCTGGAATTCCCCAAATCTCTATTGGCTTTTTGCCACGACTTGGTTTGTACATAAAGATATTCTCCGAAACCAATTGGGCAAAATCTTTATCAGGAGTTACCATATAAGTTCGATAGCCTTCTTTCTCTGCTTTTTTTGCAATCGTTCCGATAATATCATCCGCTTCATCACCGGGACTGATTAAGATTGGAATATTAAATGCTCGGACGATATCCTTAATTGGTTCAATCATTGATGCGATATCTTCTGGCATGGCTTCACGATGTGCCTTATAATCTTCAAATTCTTCAGCACGTTTCGTCAAACCAGGAGAATCAAATACTACAGCAAAATGAGTCGGGTTCTCTTTCTTGATAACATCTAACATGGCATTGGTAAAACCAAAAGCGGCAGATGTGTTTTGTCCTTTGCTATTGACTCGCGGATTTTTAATAAAAGCATAATAAGCTCTATAAATAAGAGCAAAAGCGTCGAGTAAAAATAATTTTTTTGGATGTTCAGGCGTCATGCTGTTCTGTCGTTTTTAAAATTAATTTTTTGAAACTAAATCTGCGGTAGTATGAAGATCTACATATTCACGGATATAAGTCCAATTACTAATGATCTTTGTCATCGATTGTGTATCACCATCTTCAGCCATGCGCATCACATGGTCAGTGCTGAGTTCGCTTGGATGTTTCGCTCCAGTTGCCGCCAATAGTTCTAAAAAGGCATGGATGGTATTGTTATGATAGTTAGCCGCCCTGACTCCTTTATCTTCAGGGTTTAGCCCTTTCATCAGGTGCTTATTTTGAGTTGCAATACCTACTGGACATGTATTCGTATTACACAATTGTGCATGTATACAACCAATAGAGAGCATCATAGCCCTTGCCGACTGAGTTAAATCGGCACCCATGGCTAAAGCTTTTAAAATACCAAAGCCATTGAACACCTTTCCAGAAGCGATCACTTTCACCTTCTCTCTAAGGTTGTGTTTCTTCAGCAAACGATCAACGACAACCAAACCAATATACAACGGCATTCCAACATAATTCGCAAACTCTAATGGAGCAGCTCCTGTTCCGCCTTCAGCGCCATCAACTGCAATAAAGTCGGGGTATTGATCTAATTTTTTCATAGCCAAGCAAATCGCCTCAAACTCCTCTGGACGACCCACACATAGTTTAAATCCAACCGGTTTGCCTCCACTTAATTCGCGCAATTCTGTTATAAATTGAATCAAACCTTCAGGTCCATCAAATGCACTATGACCAGGTGGAGACAATATCGTTTCACCTGCTTGAACACCTCGTATTTTTGCAATTTCAGGTGTATTCTTCTTACCAGGTAAAACACCTCCATGTCCGGGTTTTGCACCCTGTGAAAGTTTCACCTCGATCATTTTAACCTCTTCCCGTTGGGCATTTTTTTGAAATAATTCTCTTGAGAACTTGCCATCTGGTGTTCGACACCCAAAATACCCCGTCCCAATCTGCCAGCTTAAATCACCGCCCATCAAATGATATGGAGCAACGCCTCCTTCTCCAGTATTTTGATAAAAATTACCAAGCTTCGCTCCTTTATTTAGTGCCATAACAGCATTCTTAGACAATGATCCGAAACTCATCGCTGACACATTGTATAATGATGCAGAATAAGGCTTTTCACAGCGTTCACCACCAATTAAAACGCGGGGCTCTTCATGTAAAATGGCTGAAGGATAAAGTGATTGCGTGATGAATTCGTATCCTTCTTCGTAAATATTTTCTTCTGTTCCAAAAGGATGCGTAGATCCGAGATTCTTTGATCGTTGATAGATAACTGCTCTTTTGTTTTTACTAATTGGTCGCCCATCGGTTCTTCGTTCGACAAAGTATTGCTGAATTTCTGGAGAAATCCCTTCTAGCATATAGCGCAGGTTACCGATAACTGGAAAATTCTTACGAATAGCATGTTGGTTTTGAAAAGCATCTCTGAATCCAATCAAAATGAGTGGGCCAAATAGAATAAAGAGGTAAAAATAATTGGGACTAACAAGTAAGCCAAGTGATACAAGTGCCGCTGTTACCACAAAGGCTAATACAAAGAAGATATTACGAACCATTTTATTGGATTTTTTGGCTGTTAAACGTGCTTCATCTGAACAAATAGAATAAAGTCCTATCGGACTAAGATTTATTCAGAAATCATGTTAAAAATAAGGAGATTTTTGATAGAAAAGGACCTTTGAGACGAGAATTGCTTTTAAGCAATATCATCTTGATCAAAACCTTACTTTTTCCAATCCTCTTCGCGTTGCGTTTGAGGCGATTTAAAATGTACGTCATTTTGCGGATAAGGAATTTCAATGTTATTTGCACGGAAAGCTTTGTCGATTGCAAAACGGAGGTCACTCTTTAGAATTTCGATGAGTAATGTTTGATCGGCCCAAAAAACCAAATCCATTTCAAGACCGTAATTACCGAAGTGTAATAAACGTACAATCGGTTTATTTTTCCGGCTCACTTTTGGATGAGCTTCAGCGCATTCTATGAGAAGTTTTTGAACCAATTCTGTATCAGCGCCATAATGCACGGTAACGGGTATAGTAAAACGTGTTAATGGAGTGCCAACGCTCCAATTATTGACGTTTTCTTGGGTCAACTTTGAATTCGGTATCACTAACACTTTCTCATCCCTTGTTTCAACTCTCGAGGTACGTAGGTTAATCTGAATGATTTTCGCAACGAAATTATCGCTGTCTTTCATGTTCTCAATTTCGAGAATATCACCAACCTTAATCGTTCCTTCAACAAGTAATAAAATTCCCGAAAAATAATCTTGGAAAATACCCTGCAAACCTAAACCAACGGCGACCAATAAAAAGGTTGTTGCTGTTAAGAACAGATCCAAGTTCATACCCAAACTTCTCAACAGGATCACCATGGCAATCGTATACACCAAGTATTTCGCCAGTTGTATGTAGATATACTCTGTGCCTTTGTCAATATTATCATTACGACGAATTGACTTGAGTAAAAAGACTTTCAAGAAATTTACACTCACTCTCGAAATAAAGATCAGTGCAATGGCCAGAAAAATATGGTAAACGGCAATGTGAAAATTAGTATTGGGTAAGCTAGCAAAACGATAAGCCATTAAATGACCTAAATCTAGATGCGGATTGCTGATCTTTAAACTGAGAAAACAAAAATAAAACGTGACCAAATACACCAACTGCTTAAAAAGCTTCCAGATCGCAATTTCCTTTCCTTCAATTCGCAATTGTTTTTCATCCAAGTGTAAAGCTTTGAAATAACGCTTGGTATATTTAATGAAGAGTTTGGCTACCAAATAAATGATGACGATCAACAAGATATTGCCCAGTGTAAACGTAAAAACATCTTCTGCAGGACTCAGTAATGTCCCTGCTTCATCTAAAACCGGATCGGTATCCCAATCAATGATTGGAAAATTAAAAATGCTTTTAATCCATGACCACATACCCTATGTTATTACTCGTCCTAATTTATCAGCCAACAACATTCTGACCTTATCAAGAGCGCGTTGTTGTTTCATTATTTCAGCAAAGTCCTCACCCTCTTTTATGTTATCGAGTTGTTCTTGCAACTGCAATACCTCGTTCTTCACTTTAACTGTCTTAAAGGTATAAATTGCTGACAGAATATCGCGTTCTAGATTTTTTAATTTATCTGGCACAAAGACATTTTGACCATGCCAATCACTTAACTCGTACTTTTCGGTTATTAAATCGACCGCTTCACGACAAACTTCAATTTCGGGATGCTTTAGAAAATGTTCATCCATATACAAGACATCATTTTCAAATCCTTCTTTGTACTCTTTCAGAATCAAATCATAAATCTTATTCTCAAATGAAATATTATCGCGATTCAATTCGTACAAAACCAATTCAATGACACTGACCTCAACCTGTTCTGGTTCAGCTTCAGCCTCTGCACCTTCATCTATTTGACTTTCTGTATTGACCACATAAATGCCATATTTGAGCAAGATCTCAATAATGTATCGCTCGTAATATTCAATTAGGTTTGTCTTTTGAGGAGCCTGCACTGCAGCGGCTAATTCTGGCGGCAATAATGCTTCAATTGGTATGTCTTCGTCTGGTGGACGACCCATTTCCGCGGGCTTAGCCGTTACGCCAGGCGCCTGTCCTTTCTGACGCGTTTCCATACGCTTCTGGCGCTCGTCCTGTTTTACCTGCTCTTCTTTTTTCTTCTGTCTGACACGATTGACTTCTTGAAGAATCGTCGGCTCTGCAATATCGAAAATTGATGCACATTCTTGCGCATAAACTTGCCTTTTGATAGCATCATCAATAACCGCAATAGAGCCAACAATATCATTAATCAACTGTGCCTTTTTCAGCGGATCATCGCCTGCATCTGCCAGTAAAACATCTGACTTAAAAACAATAAAGTCTTTTGCATTGCTGTCGATATAGGTTTGGAGTTCCTCAGTGGTGGATTTTTTCGCAAATGAGTCTGGATCTTCTCCATCAGGAAAAAGAACAACCTTCACATTCAACCCCTCCTTGAGGATCATGTCTATACCACGGAATGATGCTTTAATACCCGCAGCATCGCCATCAAAAAGTATCGTAATATTGTCCGAATATCGCTTGATGAGTTTGATCTGATCAACCGTTAACGAAGTCCCCGATGACGCCACAACATTTTCAACACCTGATTGGTGCATAGAGATCACATCGGTATATCCTTCTACTAAAAAGCAATTATCGTGTTTGATAATGGCATTCTTTGCAAAAAAAAGTCCGTAAAGGATTTGGCTTTTATTGTACAATTCACTCTCTGGTGAATTGTAGTATTTCGCAATTTTTTTATCCGCTTTGAGCGTTCGTCCACCAAAACCCAAAACTTTTCCAGCAACACTATGGATCGGAAACATGACCCGTCCTCTAAAGAAATCAAAGGTGCGGTCATCTTTTACTTTCGTTAAACCCGTTTTAACTAAAAAATCAAGTTTATAGCCTTTCTGAATCGCTTTTCGAGTAAATCCTTCAGATTCATCTAAGCAATAACCCAGTTGAAACTTTTTAATGATGTCTTCACGAAACCCACGTTCTAGGAAATAAGATAACCCAATTGCTTTTCCTTTTGGATGCTCATGTAGATTTTCCATGAACGTATCAGCAGCAAAAGTATTTATGACACTGAGGTTTTCACGAACGGATTGCTCTGCAACTTCCTCTGGCGTGCGCTGGCGATCTTCTTTAATCTCAATATTGTACTTGTTGGCTAGCCATTTTAGTGCTTCCACATAGCTAAAATGCTCTACTTCCATCAAAAAGGAAACAACATTTCCTCCTTTACCTGTACTAAAGCATTTCCAAATTTGCTTAGCTGGGGAAACCATAAAAGAAGGTGTTCTTTCATCAACAAAGGGACTTTTCCCTTTAAAGTTTGAACCGGCTTTTTTTAAGACCACAAACTCACCTACCACCTCCTCAACACGGGCAGTTTGATAAATTTCATCTATGGTTTCTCTTAAAATCATTCAGTCTCCTCAGCTCAATAAATACGGATTCTTTAGACAAAAATAACCAATTCATTCATTCTTTTATCACGAAAAAAAATACACAGACGGACAACCATTAAAAATTAGCGTCTGTAATTAGGGCAAACGAAAGAAAAAAATTATGAAAAATAAAGTACTCCTCTCATTTATGGTTCTGTTCGGAACAGGATCATTTGCCCAAGACTCGCTCGACTGTCCTGTTGAAGCATGTTTCACTTATGAAATCGAAGACGGTTATTTAAATCTGACCAACACCAGCACAGGTGTTATAGGCGCTTTTTACAGTTGGTCAGCAGATGGCTTGTCTTCTTACGATGAAGACGCTAGTTTTTCAACTGCATTTTTTGAAGCGGAAGAGAATGTTTGTCTTACGGTATGGGATTCAATCGAAGATTGTTCTGATACCTGCTGCGAATTGATCGCTTTTGAAGTTGTGGATGAAGATTCTGTTTTTACAGACAGTACCGATTGTTTGGTAGAAGCGAGTTTTACTTATGAAATTTCCGGAGGATACTTAAACCTTACTAATACTACTTCTGGTGCCGAATATCCAGTTTATTCATGGTGGGTAGATGGATTATCATCTTGGGAGGAAAATCCAAGTTTCTCAAGGGCATTTTTTGAATACGAAGAAAATGTATGCCTTGAGGTATATGATTCGCGAGTGATTGCTCAGATACATATTGCATGGTTATCTATTTTGGAGATGACTCAACAGATATTGATGATAGCACAGATTGTATAGCTGAAGCAAGTTTTACATATGAAATAGAAGGTGGCATGTTAAACTTGACCAATACCTCGTCTGGGGCGGATGCTCCTGTGTTCATTTGGTCAGTAGACGGACTCTATTCTTATGAAGAAAATCCAAGTTTCTCAACAGCTGAATTTGAAGATGAAGAAGAAATTTGCCTAGAAGTCTATGATTCATTAGCTGATTGCTCCGACACCTATTGCTTAACCATATATATGGGCGATGATTCTACATGGACGGATTCAACGATGAGCGTTATTACGTATTCAGAAACAGAAGTAAATCTTTATCCTAATCCGGTTAATGATCAATTGAACGTATCATTTACAAGCTTAAATCAACCTGCACAAGTGTTGCTATACAATCAAGTTGGTGAGTTTGTAAGAACAGAACGCGTCAATGCTGGAACAAATCTACACCAGATGGATGTCAACCAGTTAAGCAAGGGAATGTACATCTTGATTCTACAATCGGAAGATGTGACGATTCCACCACAGCAGTTTAAGTTTGTTAAACAATAATCCTTTTTCATAGTGTGACTAGTCTTTAACTATTCCGGTTGGTTAAAAAAGCATTGCTATTCGATTAGCAATGCTTTTTTTTATCCCTAGTGAAATTCGCCTTATTTTTGCATCATATTGACAAGAGAGAATAAGATAGCAGCATTTCAAAAAGCCTTAAAACCTTTTATGCCGGCGGAAGCCATTCCAATGGTGGTTGAATTTATCGTCCAGCACAAAGTCCATTTTACTGTTAGTAAAAAACGGAAAACAAAGCTTGGTGATTATCGTCCTCCACATGATGGAAAGCCTCACCGTATATCTGTTAACGGTGATTTAAATCAGTACGCTTTTTTAATCACCACCTTACACGAAATGGCACATTTATTAACTTTTATTGGTCATAAGAATCGTGTTAAACCGCACGGAATTGAATGGAAATCAGCCTTTAAATTAGTGAGTCAGCCGTTAATCACAGAAAACATTTTTCCGGCGGATATTGAATTGGTATTAAACAACTATCTGCAAAATGCCAGAGCTTCTTCCTGTGCTGATCCGCGTTTATACAGGGTACTTTCTAGATACAATGAAAATAATCAGCTTCGTGTTGAAGATTTAAAAATTGGCACGAAATTCAAACTAAATGGTAAAATTTTCGTTAAAGGAAAGAAGCTACGTACACGTTTTGAATGTGAAGAAGTATATTCGCGCCGAAAATACCGCGTTTTAGGTGTTGCGCAAATTGAACATATTATAGAAGAGAAAAAATGAGCAATAATTTTGCGGTCATCATGGCCGGTGGCATAGGGAGCAGATTTTGGCCTATGAGTCAAGAATCACATCCGAAACAGTTTTTAGATGTTTTGGGAACAGGTCAGACATTAATACAAATGACCTATCACCGTTTGCGCCGATTGGTGCCAGACAGCCAAATATACGTGGTCACTAATGAGCGTTATGCAGACATGGTCAAAGAACAAATTGGTATTGATGACGACCAAATCTTAACGGAACCATTGCGTAAAAACACCACAGCTTGTATTGCATACGCGTCGCACAAAATTTATAACCTAAATCCAGAAGCCAATCTTGTTGTGGCACCTTCTGATCATCTGATTTTAAAAGAGGATCGTTTTGAAGAGATCGTTAATATAGCATTGGACAAAGCAGCTTCTGGCGATAATCTTGTTACACTCGGAATTAAACCTTCTCGCCCTGATACAGGTTATGGCTATATTCAATTTGAAGATGGGCGCGATATCCTGATGGGGGAAGTCAGAAAAGTGCGGCAATTTACTGAAAAGCCAAATCGTGAACTAGCCGAAATTTTTCTTAAAAGCGGCGACTATTATTGGAACTCGGGAATTTTTATCTGGAAAGCCCAAACAATTTTGGATTCCTTATCCAAATTCAAACCAAAATTAAACGCACTATTCACGAGTAAAGGCAATGACTATAACACGGATAATGAACAAGCCTTTATCAATGATGCCTTCTTCAATTGTGAGGATATTTCGATTGATTTTGCGGTTTTAGAGAATGCTAAAAATGTTCATGTTGTCCTCGCCAATTTCGGTTGGTCAGACTTAGGCACATGGGGATCTTTATATACGCATCTTGACACCGATGTAGAAGGCAATGCGGTTATCGGTGATCACGTGCACTTATTCGAAAGTGAAAATTGCATCATCAACTTACCTAAAGGTAAAATGGCTTTATTACAAGGATTGGATGACTATATCGTTGTTGAAGCACATGACATCCTCATGGTGGTTAAAAAGAACCACGAGCAGCGCATCAAAGGTTATCTCAAAGAGATTAAGAAAAAGGATCCCGAATATTTCGAGGGGAAATAGGTTACTTCACCCAAAGTAAATAAGGTAAACGCGCTTGATAGGTATTCCTATCACTAATGGTGCGTGCAAATCCGTAAATCTCTAGCAGTTGTCCTTCAATAGCTGATGTTGGCATTGAAGTCTGCATATCGTTTTCTTCGATGGTTTCTAATAATTCGAACAATTCCTCATTTTTAGGTTTTGGCAAGTATGAGATTTGAATCGATTCATCTGCAATCCCTGCCGCATTTGCTGCATAGGCAATCGCGTCATTTAAACCACCCAATTCATCAACTAAGCCAATATTTAACGCATCAGCTCCGGCCCAAACACGGCCTTGCCCAATACTATCAACATCTGCTTTTGTCATGCCTCTTCCGCCTGCAACTCGCGCTAAGAAATCATCATAAATATCATCAACACCTTCTTGGATAATTTTATATTCAACCTCGGTCAGTTTCTTATTCATAGACATGACACTGTGTTCATTGGTTTGAACGCGATCAAATGTGATTCCTAGTTTGTTCTTGAACATCTCTCCTGTGTATGGAATGATTCCGAACACGCCAATAGAACCCGTTAAGGTATTTGGTTGAGCAAAAATGCGATCAGCTGCACATGAGATGTAATAACCTCCCGAAGCTGCATAGTCACCCATGGATACAATCACCGGTTTTCCTGCTTTTGAAATTAAACCAACTTCTCGCCAAATCACATCACTTGCCAATGCACTTCCGCCCGGAGAGTTAACACGCAAAACAACTGCTTTGATATCGTCATCTTTGCGTACTTTTCTTAATTCGGCAGAAAGGCTCTCCCCTCCTATTTGATTCGGTGTCCCGTTGCCGTCCACAATTTCACCCTCAGCAAAGACAACAGCGATATTCTTCTTCTCTAAAAGATTTAGTTTTCGTTCCTCTTTGCATTTCTTCAAGGCATACTTCTGGAATGATAATAGAGCCACTTCCTCCCCTTCTTCTGTCTCACTCAAAGTCGCCAAACGTTGATAAACACTGTCATAGTAGACCGATGCATCCACTAAACCATAAGCCACCGCATCCTCTCCATTTCTGACCCAAACACTATCGGCCATTTGATTTAATTCACTTTCTGTCTTTCCGCGACTCTTACTAACTGCTTGAGTCATCTCTGACCAGAGCGCATTCATATATTTCATGGTCTGCTCACGGTTAGCCTCACTCATTTGCTCGTATAATAATGGCTCAACGGCACTTTTGAATTTATTATTTGAACCACGAATAACCTGCATTTCTACGTCCAGTTTTTCGAGCGTACCTTTTAAGAACATTAATTCAGCACCTAAACCTAAAAATTCAATCATACCACTTGGAAAAGTATACACCTCATCAGCAGCACTTGCCAAATAATAACCCGTTTTGCTATAATTTTCATTATAGGCCACAATGAATTTTCCAGAGGACTGGAAATCAACCAAGGCATCTCTCACTTCCTTTATGGTCGCCATTCCTGCATTTACTCCATAACAGTCCAAGAAAATCCCTTTAATCTTATCATCACTTTTAGCTATTTCTAAACCTTCTAAAATGTCATTTAAACCAAATTGTTTAACCATTTGAAAAGTAGCCGGATCGAAATTAGCATATGTATAATCACCAACCATCCCATCTAATGTCATGTGAAGAACGGTGTTATCTTCGACCTTAATTTTCTTTGACTCAAACATATCTCCAAAGCCGGAAATCATGGCGCCTAGAATAACAAAGAAAATTACGACTACGATAATTCCCGATACTACGCTCGCAAGTAAACTTGCCCAAAAGGTTTTCCAAAAAGTCATGTTCATGTCTAAAAGATTTAGGTTTGAATTTCAAAAATAAGGAAGTTTATCGGATAATGGAGCTGTTCTTTGACAAGCGGTCATTTTAGTACAATAAACGAAAATGCAGAATGATTCGTTTTGTTAATTTTGTATGATGGCCAAGAAAAGAGCAATTGTATCTGTAACCAACGACCTATTTACCGATCAGCGGGTAAGAAAGGTATGTGACTTCCTAGTCCAAGAGGGTTATTCGATAACATTAGTTGGCCGCAAACTTAAATCAAGTCAGCCCGTCACGGATCGACCTTACCGCATCAAACGCTTTAAATTATGGTTTAACAAAGGGGCTTTTTTTTATGCCAATTACAACCTGCGATTGTTCTTTTTCCTGATTTTCCATAAAGCTGACCTGCTTTTAGCTAATGATTTGGATACGCTTTATGCTAATCACTGGGCTAGAAAATTTAAACGAAATTGCCGCTTGATCTATGATTCGCATGAATATTATTGCGGTGTGCCTGAACTAGTCGAACGACCGCGCATTCAAAAATTTTGGAGAAGTATTGAAAAAAGAACGGTTCCCAAAGTGGATGGAATGTATACGGTCAATGAATCCATCGCAGAAATTTACCGAAAAGAATATCATCGAGAAGTATTTGTTGTTCGTAATATATCCGACTTTAAAGGGTTACCCGAGCGCAAAACCAGAAAAGAATTAGGCTTACCTAGTGATAAACACATCATTATACTTCAAGGAGCAGGCATCAATATTCAACGGGGTGCTGAAGAGTTGATTGAAGCCATGCAGCTCATCGAAAATGCCATTGTGATTTTTGTAGGTGATGGGGATGTCATTCCGCAATTAAAGAAAGAGGTGGCTGATAAAAACCTATCGGATCGCGTTTTATTTTTTGGTAAAAGACCTTATACAGAGTTGATGCAATTTACTTTAGTTTCGGACATTGGGGTATCTATCGATAAGGACACCAATATCAATTACCGTTTCTCGCTGCCCAATAAAATTTTCGACTATATCCATGCAGGCATCCCTGTTTTGGTTTCAGATTTACCCGAAGTAAAAAGAGTGGTTAAAACGTATGATGTAGGGTTGGTTATTGATTCACATGATCCAAAAGAAATTGCTCGTAAGTTGAAAATGATTCTGGAAGATGAGGACCTATCCGAGCGATTTAAAAAGAATACTAAAATTGCCGCCGCGACGTTGACTTGGGCAAATGAATGTAAAACACTAAAAGACATCTATTCGTGAATCAACCTTTTCACATAATCGCATTTGATGTTCCTTATCCACCCAACTACGGTGGAATCGTTGATTTGTTTTATAAATTAAAGCATCTACATGCGGCTGGTGGAAAAATCATTTATCACTGTTTTTATTATGCTGGACACAATCCGCCAACTGAATTGCTGGAACAATATTGTCACGAAATCTATTACTACCCGCGTAAAAAAAATTCCCCTCAATTCTTTTTTTCTAGGTTACCCTACGTAGTTTTGAGCAGAAAAAACAAAGATTTACTCAACAGACTATTATCCGACAATCTGCCGATTCTTTTTGACGGCATCCAAACCTGTGCTTATCTCAACCATCCTGAGATTCAAAAACGCGTTCGTATTTTTAGATCGAATAATGTAGAGCATATATATTACGAAGGACTAGCGAAATGGGAAACAGGATTTCTTAAAAAACAATACCTCAAATTAGAAGCGCGACGTCTAGCAACATTTGAAAAAGAACTTAAAGGTGTAGATAGTATTTTATCGGTTGCAAAAATGGACATTCCTCATTTTTCGAAGTATGGAAAAACGCATCATATCCCTCCTTTTTTCAACAGCGAGAACATCACTGAAATCGACACTCAAAAAACAATTCAGCAAGTGTTATTTCAAGGTAATTTATCCGTGAAAGAAAATGAACACGCTGCGAAATTCATCATTGAAAAAATTGCACCTACAAGCCCGCATCAATTTGTGATTGCAGGTTTATCACCCTCAGCGCTGCTTATAGAAATGGCCCAACAAGTTAAGAATGTATCACTAATCGATTCGCCACCGCAAGCGGAAATGAGTCATTTAATTCTTAACTCGCATATTAACCTTTTATTGACATTTCAGCAAACTGGAATTAAACTAAAATTACTGCACGCGTTGGAAGCTGGACGCCATGTTGTGATCAATTCTTTTATGGATGACTCAGGGATTTTTAAAGAGCTCTGTCATGTGGCGGACGCACCAGAAGAAATCAATGCAGTTCTGAATGAATTAATGGATACCCCATTTACAACGGCTGATAAATTGAGCCGCGATGAAAAGTTTGCCGCCCATTACGACAACCATCGTAACGCTGAACGTATTCTTGAAATAATTGAAACTAATGCGTCTTAATAAAGACATTCTTTGGTTCAGTAAAGAAACGTAAGGCTTCAAAACCACCTTCTCGGCCCACTCCTGAATTTTTAACTCCTCCAAAAGGTGTTCTTAAATCTCTGACCAACCAGGAATTTACCCAAACAATGCCACTATGCAATTGATCAGCAACACGGTGAGCACGTGTTAAATGTTCTGTCCAAACAGTGGCAGACAAACCGTACTCAGTTGAGTTCGCCATTGCTAATACTTCTTCTTCAGTATCGAAAGGTGTTATTGTCACCACTGGTCCAAAAATTTCCTCTTGATTGGTGCGACAATCAAATGCTAGGCCTTCGATTACTGTTGGTCTTAAATAATAGCCATCTTTATACTCACCTTCTAAATGAACTTGAGTACCTCCCGTTAAAACACTACCTCCTTCTTCTTTGGCCAAATCTATATATGACATGACTTTCTCCAAGTGAGGTTTTGACACCAAGGCACCTAATTTTGCTTCTGGGTCCGTTGGGTAGGATACTTTTGTTTTGGATACTTTTTCAACGAATGCATCTCTAAATTTTTCATAAATCGGGCGCTCGATGAATATACGCGAACCACAGAGGCATATTTGGCCTTGGTTCGCAAATGAAGACCGCAAGGTTGTTGATAAAGCTTGTTTAAAGTCACAGTCTGCAAAAATGATATTCGGATTTTTCCCTCCCAATTCCAATGATAATTTCTTAAACATCGGAGCGGTGATTTTTGCAATTGTCTCCCCTGTTTTTGTTCCGCCAGTAAATGAGATGGCTCTGATTTTAGGATCTCTCGTCATGGCATCACCGACTTTATGTCCCAAACCATGCACGATATTTAAAACCCCTGCTGGCATGCCTGCTTCGATGCAGATTTCAGACAACATGAATGCGGTCATAGGGGTAATCTCAGAAGGTTTGGCAACAACACAGTTTCCAGCTGCTAGAGCTGGAGCAATTTTCCAAGTAAACAAATACAGCGGTAAATTCCAAGGTGAAATACAACCTACCACACCAATCGGTTTGCGCAACGTATAATTGATTCCTAAATTCTCCATATGATGCGATTCTGCTGCAAAATGCAAAATAGCTGTGGCAAAGAATTTAAAATTGCTAACTGCTCGAGGTATATCCACATGGGTCGCCAAAGAAACCGGCTTTCCATTATCTAACGATTCTGCTGCTGCAAATTCATCCATTCGAGCTTCAATCAAATCAGCCGCTTTAATCATGATATCAGATCGTTCTGACTTTGACATGCCTGACCAAGCAGGAAAAGCCGCTTCGGCTGCTGCCACTGCCGAGTCAATATCTGATTTTTCGGAGTCTGGGATTTGAGCATATACCCGACCACGTGAAGGGTCATAATTATCAATATAATTACCTGATTGCGGATTCACTAATTGACCACCGATATAATTCTTAATGTATTTCATGATTGACTGTGATTTGATGCTACAAAAATACAGATTAATATGGGATAAAAAATGGGGCAAAAAGGCACTGAACTAACAATTTTTTCAATGAACGTTCTAATCTCTCATAAATTCGTAACTTTGCCTTAGTTCTTAAACGAGGAAAAATGGAAAATGTAGTATATGCCGGATTTTTAGGACCCTGGCAAATTGGCTTAATTGTTCTGGCTATTTTATTACTCTTTGGTGGTAAAAAATTACCTGAATTGATGAAGGGTATGGGTAAAGGCATCAAGGGCTTCAAAGACGAGATGAACGGAACGGGAGAAGGAAAGATTGAAGAATCTAAAGATAAATCGGAAGACTAATCACCCTATCGACTATGTACAAATCGTTTGCAGAAATTACATCTGCGCTTGAGCGTGGCGAATCGGTTGAATCGATTACCCGGGCTTATCTCGAACGAATTGAAAAAAATAAACATCTCAATGCTTTTCTAGAGGTCTTTGACGAAGAAGCGCTTGAAGAAGCACGTCGCGTAGATCAGAAACGCGCTGATGGCAGCGCTGGTCGTTTGGCTGGTATGATCATTGGCTTGAAAGACAATATGGCTTATAAAGGCCATCATGTTTCGGCAGCGTCTAAAATTCTAGAAGGTTTTGAGTCACTTTATAATGCAACTGTTGTTGAACGATTATTAGCCGAGGATGCCATCATCATTGGGCGATTAAATTGTGACGAATTTGCAATGGGCAGCTCGAATGAAAACTCGGCATTTGGTCCTGTATTAAATCCAATTAATGAAAAGATGGTTCCTGGTGGATCTTCAGGCGGTTCATCTGCAGCAGTAGCTGCAAGACTTTGCACTGTTGCATTAGGCAGTGACACGGGAGGTTCTATCAGACAGCCTGCATCTTTTACAGGAACGGTTGGTTTTAAACCCACTTATGGTCGTGTTTCACGCCATGGTTTATTAGCGTATGCTTCTTCATTCGATCAAATTGGCCCAATCTCTAATACTGTTGAGGACGCAGCTTTGGTCACTGAAATAATGGGTGGTAAAGATGAATACGACAGCACATTGCACCAGTCTGATGTAGCTCCTTATGATCTAAATTTTGATACAAGTCAAAAACTGAATATAGGTTACATCACGGATTGCATCGAACGAGAAGGTATTGATCCGGAAATCAAAGCGGGAACGTTGAAACGTATCGAAGAATTAAAAGAGATGGGGCATACAGTTGAACCGGTTTCTTTTCCTTTTCTCGATCAAATGGTTCCGACCTACTATGTGCTAACCACAGCTGAAGCTTCATCCAATTTGGCCCGTTATGACGGTGTCCATTATGGATATCAAGCTGATGATGTACAAGGTGTTGAAAACACTTATAAAAAATCAAGATCAGAAGGTTTTGGTGAAGAGGTTAAGAGAAGAATCATGCTCGGCACATTCGTGCTTTCGCACGGTTATTACGATGCCTATTATACCAAAGGACAAAAGGTAAGACGTGTTATTCAAAACAAAACAAATGATTTGTTAAGTGAATGTGACTTCTTGCTCATGCCAACTACACCGGTAACTCCTTTTGAAATCGGGAAAAATATCGATGACCCCATTACCATGTATTTGCAAGATATCTTTACCGTTCAAGCAAATTTGGCAGGTAACCCTGCTATCTCTTTACCTGTCGGTAAACATTCAAACGGATTGCCGTATGGATTACAATTGATGGGTAAACATTTTGAAGAAGGACCGTTATTGGCTTTTTCAAAACACCTGATGGATACCTGGTCTAACTAATTTTGAATACCACAAGAAATGAAGAAGTACAGTGTTTTGTTCTTAATCATGCTGGCGCCTTTTTTTGGCGCGGCTCAGGACACGCTGTCTCAAGAAATAATTAAGGACAGCCTAGTCTCTGTTAAAGCAAAAACAGCAGAAGACACCACCCATACATATCAGCGTTTCTTGCATGTAGTGGAGAATTCACTATTCGAATATTATAGCGAAACCTGGGGGAAAGAAAGAGCTTACAGCATTATTGATTCTTTAGGTTATGACGAAGACAGTAAACCTCAATTCTCTGACTCCGTCTACATTGCCCGGTTGAATGATCTGAATGAAAAAACAATCATCACCATCGAAATAAATGATGATCTGCTCAAGACGGTCAAATACTTCGCTAAAAATCGTCGCCGATTTACGGCGGTTTGCCTTGGCAGATCGAAATTGTTTTTCCCGATGTATGAAGAATACTTGGATAAGTACAACATCCCTATGGAATTGAAATATTTATCGGTCATTGAAAGTGGTTTGCGCCCAAATGTAAAATCAAGAGCTGGTGCCATGGGACTCTGGCAGTTCATGTATAGAACGGGCAGAATGTTTGGCTTACAAAATGATTCTTTTGTTGATGAACGCATGGATCCGGTTATGGCAACCGACGCGGCTTGTCGTTATTTGAAATACCTCTATGGTCTGTATGGCGATTGGAGTATCGCACTCGCGGCTTATAACGCTGGACCCGGTAATGTTAATAAAGCAATTCGCCGATCAGGTGGACAAATGAATTATTGGAAACTGCGTCCTTTTTTACCACGTGAAACGCAAATGTACGTGCCAAACTTCATTTCAATGCTCTATATGATGACTTATTATGCAGATCATAATATCACACCAAAAGAACCGAAAGTCTACCTTCATGAATTAGACACGGTTTGTTTGCGCGAAAGTATTCGTGTTTCTCATTTAGACACTTTGATTGGCTTAAATAGCGAAGATTTCAAATACTTCAATCCGATCTACAAAACGGATATCGTACCCAAAACAGAAGATGGTGAATGTATTTATTTACCGGTTGAATTGATTGATACTTTTCTCGTAATTGAAGATAGTCTTTATAGATACGATCAATACCTAGATTCTATTGGCGTCAGTTTCGTAGCCATGGAAAAGAAAAAAAGACATATTGTTAAAGAAGGGGAAACCATGGGTCAGATCGCCGAACTATACGAAGTCACCACAAGTGATATTCGTGGTTGGAATGGCTTGCGTAATAATGTTATCTATCCTGGTCAACGCTTGACAATCATGTTGGTTGAGCGGAAATACATAGAAGGAACATCATCCAGTTCAAGTGCAAGCAGAAGCAGTGGTTCATCGAGTAGCAGTGGTTCATCATCTACCAAAACAACGACTGATAGAAGCTACAAATATTATACGTTAAAATCTGGGGAAAGCCTCTGGACAGTGAGTCAAAAATTTGGCATACCTTTTGCGACGATTCAAGCGTTAAATAAGGATATTGACCCAAAACGCATGCAACCCGGAGATAAAATCAAAATCAAAAGGTTGTAACTAAAACCTATCCCATGATGCGCTATTTTATTGCAACGATTGTATTTTTATCACTGTTTTCTTGTGACGGTGATTTACCTGAAAATGCCTTTTTACCTGATTCTAGCGGCGAACGCGGAAGATTATTGGTATTAATGGAAGAAAGCCTGTGGAATGGACCCATGGGGGACACGATTCAAGCCCAACTTTCTCAAAGAGCACCTGGACCATACCTGAGAAAAGAACCGATTTTTTCTTACTTCTGGAAACAGCCCGCTGATTTTAATCATATGAATCAGATGGGAAGGAGTATTGTCAAATTTATTATTGATGACGATTCAACCTACTCTGAAACAGCAATGATTGAGCGATATGATTATTATGCCAAGAACCAACTGTTTTTGATCATCAAAGATTCTGATCCAAATCGCATGCTCGCTTTTGTGCAAGATCAAATGGTTGAAGTCATTCAACTCTTTAATGATTTTGAAACGGATCAATTGATTCGCGATTATAAAAACGATTTTAATAGACGTGCCAATGAAGTGGCCGAAAAAGAATTTGGGATTTCTGTTGCCATTCCTTCTGGATCAAAAATAAAAATGTCAACAGACTCGTTTTTCTTTGCGAAACGTGATCGTTCAAGAACCTTGCAGGGAAACGAAGCAACAGGCATTAAAAAAGGAACGTATTGGATTCAACAGGGTTTCCTTTTCTGGAAAACACCTGTCATTGCTGACTCCAATCAAATGACCGTGGCAGCCATGCTTAATCATCGTGACTCTACCTTAAAAAATAATTTCCCGGGAGAAGTGGAGGGGACGTATATGGGGACGGAATATTCAGATTATTACGAACCTGAAGGTAAGGTTTTTGACTATAATGGGAATAAAGCTGTCGAAATACGTGGTCTTTGGATCTATGACGGGGAAGTATTTGTTGGCGGCGGTGGCCCATTCGTTCAGTATTCAATTCTCAATGAAACGCGCAATGAAATTGTAACGGTTTGTGGTTATATCTACGCACCTAAATTTGATAAACGCGAGTATATTCGAGAGGTGGATGCAGTTCTTCAAACCATTGAATTAAAATAGACGATTTCATGTCTTCTGTAGAAGAAATCATATCAGATTTTGCACGCAAAAAAGCAACTGGTGAATTGAGTTTGAGTGAAATTAAACACGAATTAAAAACCAATCATAATTTTTCAGAAGAGGAGTTCCAATTGATTATTAGCGCCATACAAGACAAAGAATTTGATCTGGTGACCAATCAAGCATCAACCTTATCAAAAATAGGTCAATCAAAAGGGATTGCCGTCTTCTTTTTGATCTTTGCTCTCGTTGCGACCATTGTTTCCATTTTGACCATCTGGAAGAATAGTGAGATTGAAATAAATATGACGCCTATTCAAAAATATTTGCCTTGGATTATTCTGATTGGATCAGTATTTCTAATCATGAAACACGGTCAGCGTCTATTCAAAAAATAATTTCCTGCTTCATATTCAAAAAAATAAACTTACCTTCGTCGGACTCAAGAGTCTCCCTAAATAGGACTCATTTTAAATTAGAATTAATGAAAAAGACAGGTTATTTATTTGCAGGGTTAGTTGCCCTTATTCTCGTTGGATGCGGAGGCGGATCATCAGACAATAGTTTCGATTTCTTCGAATCTTCTTATTCCGTATTAATTGATAATGGACTCGATACTGGAGCAGTAGTTATGATTACAGCTGAAGGTGACAGTGCTATGGAATATGAAATTGCGGGTTACGGAACAGAAACAATTGAGCTTAAAGAAGGGAAATATCACGTTACAGCAACGAGTGTTTTAGATTCCGTTTTTGTTGATGAAGATTTTGAAATTACAGATGAGAGTTATTCGTACAATTTGAACTTGACAAAACAAGATTATATCATTGAAAATGTAATGTATATCGTTAGCGATAACCCTGAGTTATATACCACTAATGAGAGCTTTACTTATGATGGTAAAACTTATGAAGAAGTTGATGCAGACGTCATTCCTGGTGCACTTTTAGTTGCATCAGCTTGGGATTATAACTTAGATGAGGAAATGCCAGAAGAAGTAACGATCTACGGTGACAATAACTCAACAACAAAATCAAAAGTATATCGCGCTCAAACATTTGTATTATACCTAGAGCTTTATGAGCTTTTCAACGGTATGGATGAAGAAGAGCTAGGAGAATTAGACTTTTAATAGTTGAAAGACTACACTCCTCTTGATAAAGGACTAACGGCAATTAATACGCCAGCTGATGCTGCCACGTATTATTTGCCGTTTTTAGTTTCTGATAAAATGGATTTGATGGCGATCAAGAAGGAATTGCGACAGGTCCATCAATTTTCGAAGGCAGATATATCCCTGACTGCCGAAATTTTGGTGCGAGAACATACCCGTCATGCCGAAAAACATCCTTTTAAATACGCGCGTGAATTTCAATTTGGCTCTGGGATAATCTTAATTGGTGCAGGTATTGTATTTACGCTTTTTCTGTGGAAATTGGGATTCATTGCAGCTTTGCCTTTTGCTGGAATTCTCGGAGGTATTGGACTGACGTTTCGCGCCTTACGAAATTAATTATCATCCTTCGAAGCAACAATACTTGACGCATTAAGCGTCATCAATTCTTCTATCATTTGACGATTATTATTCAACCTTGGCACTTTGTGTTGGCCGCCTAATTTATCTTTTGACTTAAGCCATTTCTCAAATAATCCTTTTGCAGCAATAACAACTTTTGGAGGACCTAAAGATAAATCACTACTCCGTTTGGCTTCATAATCAGAATTCACTGACTTTAAAGTATCATCTAACACTTTTACAAAATCACTTAGTTGGTCAGGGGCTTTCTTGAATTCTATAACCCATTCATGGCCACCTTTTTCTTTACCTTCCATAAAAATAGGTCCCGCCGTATAATCGGCTATTTCCGCATGTGTAGCATGACAAGCAGCCCTTATTGCTTGTTCTGCATTTTCTACAACCACCTCTTCACCAAAAGCATTAATAAAGCTCTTTGTTCTTCCTGTTATTTTAAATCGATAAGGCGTTTTACTTGTAAATCGTACCGTATCACCAACAATATAACGCCACAAGCCAGCATTTGTAGAAATGACCAAAGCATAGTTAATATCAAGTTCCACTTCTGCTAAAGAAATAACTTTTTTGGAGGCAACCCCATCAAACTGATCCATCGGGATAAATTCAAAGAAGACGCCATAATCTAACATTAAAAGCAATTCGTTTTTTGTGAAATCATCTTGAATTCCAAAAAATCCTTCTGAGGCATTATAGGTTTCCACATAATTCATGTCATCAAAAGGAATCATTTTCCGGAATTGTTCACGGTAAGGATCAAAATTTACGCCGCCATGCATAAACAATTCAAGGTTGGGCCATACTTCTCTCAAGTGCGTTTTACCTGTGATTTCTAAGATCCGATTACATAAGACTAGGGTCCAACTGGGCACTCCTGCCAAAATATAAATATCCTCTTCGATGGTTGAATGAGCCAATTTTTCAATCTTCTCTTCCCATTCACTCATAAGCGCAATTTCCTTTGCCGGAGTCCTTCTAATTTCAGCCCACCAGGGCATGTTTTTCAGAATAATGGCAGAAAGATCTCCGAAATAAGAGTCCGAATTAAAATAATTGATTTCAGCACTTCCCCCAAGAATAAGATGTTTGCCCTTGTATAATTTTCGATCAGGGATCTGGTTATAATACAGACTCAGCAAATCCTTTCCTCCCTTATAATGACACTCTTCTAATGATTCTTTAGAAACAGGAATGAATTTACTTTTTGAACTGACCGTTCCAGAAGATTTGGCAAACCATTTAATATCTGCATCCCACAATAGGTTTTGCTCATTTTTTAATAAGCGTTGCACATAAGGTTCTAACTTTTCGTAATTCGTAAGCGGTACTTTTTTATTAAAATCAGCATACGACTGAATGGATTCAAAATCAAATTCTCGGCCCCATTCTGTGTTTTTTCCGCGCTCCACTACATTCATCAACACCTCATCTTGTACCTCTAATGGGTACTTCTTAAACAAATCAATCTGATGGATTCGTTTCTTTATGATCCAAGAAAACAAAGAGTTAAAAGGCATAAGACCAATATAACAAAAAATGGCTCAAAAGCAGATTTGCCTTTGAGCCATCAGAATTTATATCTGTTCCTTTTTTATCCGAAAAATAAAATTCCGAAAATAGTAACCAGCGCCACTATAACATAAATTGGAACTAAAATAGACGTTGAATCGTCGAAATACGGTCGGTTTGAATTTTCTGATGACATAACATTAATTTTTCTGCTGTAAATATAATGAACTCCTCGCAATCGATGGCGATTTTTCATTGAAAATACGTTTTGACACGGTGAAATGGCTATCAATCAGGGAGAATCTGCCCAAATATTTGTAAATTTAGAATGTATAAAAGCTACACACCATGAAAAATTTCATTTTACTCGCCCTTATGCTAATGGGCAGCTGGCAAATTAATGCGCAGCTCAATTATTCAAAAGTCAAGATCTATGCAACCAATGCAGAACTGAATGACTTGTCCAATATGGGCGTCACATTGGATCATGGTAAACACAAACTGAATCATTGGTGTGAAGTGGATTTATCAGCACGAGAAATTCAAATTTTAGATGAAGAAGGCATTGCCTATGATATCTTGATTGATGACGTAGCTTCCTATTATGCTGAACACATCAATGATCCCATCACAAGATCTGACCGATCGGATTGTGACGGAGGAGATGATGGTGGATACAATCCAACAACACCTGAGAACTTCGAATTAGGAGATATGGGTGGATATTATACGTATGAGGAATATTTGGCAGAACTCGATGCCATGCGTGCGGCATATCCTGAATTGATTACAGAAAAAGATGGTGTACCTGGTTTTGAAACCTGGGAAGGACGTCCAATTCATTGGGTTAGAATTTCGGATAATGCTGAGACGGATGAAGTTGACGAGGAAGAAGTCCTTTATACTGCCATTCATCATGCTAGAGAACCCATGAGTTTATCACAAACTATCTTTTACATGTGGTACCTTTTAGAGAACTATGGAATAAATGATGAGGTCACCTATTTGGTGGATAATACAGAAATGTACTTTGTTCCAATGATCAACCCAGACGGTTATAAATACAACCATACGACCAACCCTGGCGGTGGCGGAATGCATCGTAAAAATAGAAACCCGGATATCGGTGACGATAATATGGGGGTTGATTTGAATAGAAATTATTCATACCACTGGAACGAATCAGGTACTTCCCCTTTTGAAAATGGAGATACATATGCTGGTGTTTCAGATTTTTCCGAGCCAGAAACGCAAGCTATAAAGTGGATGTGTGAAAATCATGAATTTAAATTTGCCTTCAATGCGCATTCGCATGGTGACTTATTATTATTTCCAATAGGATGGGCTTATGCAGAGTTTGCCGAAGATCACGATTATTTTCAAGCGTATACTGACCACATGTCTGTTCACAATGGTTATATCGGTCAGAAATCGACTGAATTGTACCCAGCAGCAGGTGATTCAGACGATTGGATGTATGTGGACGACTTAGATGTTAAACCTGAAATTTTTGCTGTAACGCCAGAAGTTGGCGATGCATTCTGGCCTCCAAGTTCGGCTATCATTCCGACCTGTAAGGAGATGTTATTCTCAAATTTGGTCATGTCTCACCTAGCACATGTATATGTTGTAACGGCTGACCTCGAGGATAATCGACTGAGCGCAAGCACGGGATATTTAAACTATTCAATTAACCGCTTGGGATTAAAAGATGGTGATATCACCGTTTCAATGACGGGTGTGTCTGGAATAACCATTACAGGAGATGCCAATGTGCATACATTAGCTTTAATGGAAACAGAAGTAGATTCTATCGCCTATGAAATTGATGGTGATTTAGTTTTTGGTGATGAGATTAAATATGTGATCCACACGGATAATGGCACTTGGACAAGACATGATACGATTATCAAAAGTTATGGAGAAGGTTTTGTTGTTTTCTCAGATGATTGTGATGATTTATTCCACTGGTCTGGTGATTGGGATTTGACGGACGAAACGTTTTATTCGCCTTCTAACTGCATCACCGATAGTCCTTATGATGATACCTACGGAAATAATGTCGAAAAAGAAATTGAATTGGATGAAGCATTCTCATTTGAAGGTGCGTCATATGCTTATGTGAACTTCCGTGCTAAATGGGAAATCGAAAGTGATTATGATTATGTTGAGTTTATGGCGAGTACGAACGACGGGGCAACATGGACGCCTCTTTGTGGAAACTATACGGTTTTAGGCGTTGCTCCGCAGGATGTCGATGAACCATTATATGAAGGTATGCAGGCTGATTGGGTATTAGAAGAAATCGACCTAACAGATTATATTGATGAAGATAATGTAAGATTTAAATTCTTATTGATAACGGATGGAGGATTACAAATGGATGGCTTCTATTTTGATGACTTTTCTGTATTATCAGATGGTGGACAATCAGGAATTACTGAGGATGACGCTTTTAAATTTAAAATCTATCCGAATCCAGCGAATGAGCAAGTGCAAATTCTTGTAGAAAACCGAACTGAGGTGGCTTCAATTATGATTAGGGATGAATTAGGTAGAGTTGTTTATCAATCCAATCAGTTTGAGGCTATGATCGGAACCAATGATATGGAGGCCGGACATTATTTCGTGCAGATTACTGATAAAAACAATGAAGCGGTCACGCAGAAATTGGTGATTGTCCGATAGGGGAACTAACCCATATAACGATAACCTACACCTTTTACGGTGCGGATAATACTCGAACCGAAACGCTCTCTCAGTTTACGAACATGCACGTCAATTGTACGGTCATTGATATTCGAATGGCCCCAAACATTCGCTAAGATCTCTTCGCGTCTAAAAACCTTATCTGGAGAACTCATGAGATAAGACAGTAGCTCGAACTCCTTTTTGGGAATAATACTTTCTTTTCCGTTTTTTCTTATTGAAAAGCGATCAGTATTCAAAACAACTTTTTCAGGAGAGGCATCATGCATATGATAATGGCTTATTCTTGACAATGCAGCACGCACCTTGTGCATAAAGACTTTAATACTTACCGGTTTAACAATGTAGTCATCTCCTCCTGCACGATAACCCGCTACCTGTGAATAATCTTCTCCCCTCGCTGAGAGAAAAAGGATATACGCGCCTGTTAATTGTGCATCTTTTCTCAGAAATTCGCACACCTCTATCCCATCAATATCTGGCAACATAACATCGAGAATCACAAGGTCTGGTCTAATTTTCTTACACAAATTCATTACCTCACGGCCAGTTGCAACCGCATGAACAGTTAACCCAGCCTTTTGAAGGTTGTACCTTAATAATTCTCTAATATCCTCATCGTCCTCGACGACTAATACAGTCTGCTCCAAATTATTCTTTTTACAAAAATATCTCCAGAGCACTACAAAAGCGTTAATTCATAGTTACGTTTCTTTTAACATAAAATGAACTTAATGTTAATCCATTGTTAAGGACAATTAATGAATTCATAACACGATATTTTGGAATCCCCTGAAAACGAGCATATACATTTGCATCGAATTTAAGCGTTAAAATAATGAAAGCAACTAAGATTCTATTACTTATGACTTTTCTTGGGATTATGAATATCTCACATGCGCAGACTGGAACAGTTGGAGGTGTGGTGATGCAAAATCTAGGTGATGGAGAAGAGACGGTGCCTCTGACAACTGTATCCGTTCTAAAAAATGGCAAAATGACACCAAAATTAAAAACGGATTTTTTTGGTGTGTATTCTATCAATTTACCGGAAGGTGAAAACACTTTAGTTTTTACTAATCGCACCTTGCAACTAAAGGCAGATACTGTTATTTTAAACATTGTCTCTGGCCAAAACATTACGCACAATGTAATGATGAGTGGTGCGGGACAACTTGAAGAAGTTGTAATTACTGCAAAAAGGACGTTAGATAATGGTAAGTCAGAAGTGGCAGTTTTGCAAGACGTCAAAAATGATACGAAGGTGACCACGCAAAAATCACGTAATATGATCGAAAAAACGGGGCAAAGTGATTTAGGTGGAGCTGCTAAAACAATGACAGGTATGTCAACGGTTGGTTCTTCACTTTACGTTCGTGGTTTGGGCGATCGATATAACGTGGCTTACATGAACGGATTACCAATCCCTTCTCCACACCCTGATTTTAGAGTGGCTCCTTTAAGTATTTTCCCTACTGATATCGTGAGTTCTATTGAAGTCAGTAAAGTAATGTCTTCAGAATTATACGGTGATTTCTCTGGAGGCGCATTTAACGTTTCTACAAGAAGCTTTTACAGTCAACCAACTTTAAAAATTGGAATTGGTAGTGGATATAACACGCAAACTACTTTTAATGATTTCAGAACCTACGAAGGTGGTCAATACGATTATTTTGGATTCGATGACGGAACGCGTCAAATTCCTGAGTATGTTATTGCCAATTCGAAAACAGGGACACTTAGTGCTGTGAACAATATTTATCCCAACTCGATCTACAGTTCAAAAGAAGGTAACCCAACTGGCTTCAACGATAATTTCGGTACCAAGCTTGTAAGCGCTTTACCTAATTCTAACTTTTCTTTAACAGCGGGAAATTTTTATCCTACAACTAAATCCAAAGATCGATCGAAAGGGATTGGATTCTTGACTTTGCTGTCACACGATCACAGCTATCGCTATGAAAACGGTCAGATTAAAATCATCAACGCACAAAGTGAAGAACGTTTGAACTACGATTTTGATATGTACAGAAGAGAAACGGCTACAACCGGATTGTTCAACTTGTATTTCAGATTGAACCCAAAAAACAACATCTCCTTTAATTCTTTATTTGTCAACAATTCAAGTGACGAAGTGAGAGAGTCTTGGGGTTCACACTTTGACTACCCAAGAGATGTCTATTCACGAAGAAACACTTATCAACAGAATTTTATCTCTGTCAATCAAATAATTGGTACACATGAATTTTTACCTTTTAGCGAAGATTCATCTCTGTCTCGATTAACTATAGACTGGAGAGGATCGTACAGCATAACAGGAAGTCAAGAACCCGATAGAAAACAGTTTGTTGCATTTTATGATGAAGAAAACAGGAATGCAACCAACAGTTATGCCTTTAACTTTATCGATCGTAATGATAATCATATTTTCCACAGTGCTTTACGTGAAAGTGAGATTGCTGGAAAAGTAAATGCTAGTTACGTCTTAAAATATGGAGAGCAGTGGAATTCGTATCAAAAAGACAGCGTTCCTGCTGAGAAAATTATTCTAAAAGTTGGTGCTGATTACAAATCAAAAAGAAGAGCGTTTGATTACAAACAATACAACTATATCCTAAACAGCTTAGCAGATGAGGTTGGAAACAATGTTGACATTTATAATATGAACGAATTCTTAAATTCTGATCGTCACGAATTAGGTCAGTTTAGCATTGATGAAGTAGTGAACTTCGGTTCATCTTACGTAGCGCAACAGCAAGTAACTGGGTTCTACTCAGATATTCAAATGCGTTTTAACAAGTTCCACATCATCCCGGGCGTTCGTTTCGAAAGCGGTTACCAAAGTGTAGAAAACAGAAATCAGCAAACTCCCTCTGAATACGAAAAGAACATCATCTTGAGCAATGACATCTTACCAAGTTTGATTACACGTTTTAATGCAACTGATAAAGATGTATTCCGGCTAGTGGCAAGTAGGACATTAACACGACCGAAGTTTAATGAAGTAGCGCCTTTCCAATATGTACTTTATTTCGCAGGTATGAAAGCGCAAGGAAATCCAAACTTGGACAATGGTACCAACTACAATGCAGACTTCCGTTATGAGCGCTATGGAAAACCAGGTGAAATGTTCACAGTTGGTGGTTTCTATAAATACTTAGATCGTCCGATTGAGCAAACGATGCGTGCAACAGCAAGTGGTCAATTAATGAGCTTTGCCAACGCACAATCGGCAAATGTATTAGGAGCAGAAATTGAAATGATGAAAAGCTTATCGTTCTTAGTTCGTGATTCTTTGAAAAGAGATACAAGTATCTTAAATCAATTCAGTGTTGCCATGAACGCCACTTATATGTACACTTCAGTTATCATTGACACAACGGATGGTGGTGCAATTAACACCAATTCAATCCGTCCACTAGAAGGAGCTTCTCCATACCTAATCAACTTTGATTTAAGTTATAAAAATGACTTTGGTTCTGATGACGATAACAATAAGAAGTCAGTTTTATTTGCTTGTTCTTATAATGTATTCGGATCCCGTTTATTCTCAGTTGGATCTAACGGAATTGGTGATCAGTATGAGCAACCCGTTAACTCGCTCAATTTTGTAAGTAGTATTACATTTAATGATACATATAGTTTCGGATTTAAAGCAAAGAATATCTTAAACCCTACAATCAATATCGTGCAGCAAGACATGGTAAATGCGGGTGAAACATTAAACGTTTCAAGCTTCCAAAGAGGTATCGACTTTAGCTTGTCATTCTCTTACAACATCCCTGTTGCTAAGAAAAAGAAAAAGCCAACTGAAATGGCTGAAGCCGAAACAGAAGCTGCTGAATAAGTAATTCATTTTATAAATGGTATCCCGTTGGTCACTGACTAACGGGATTTTTTTTGCTGTTTGATCAATCTCATCATGAGAACCCCCTCTCAATTTGCAGCGCTGCAATTACATTAACTTAATGTTAAACCACTTTAACGATTAATTAACCTAAGCGTAATAAGCAGGTAATTGGTTAGCGAAACATAAGCTACATCTTTGTATCGAAATCTGAAAAAAGAAAAGAGAAATGAAAATTCAAAAAAGTACTGTCAAGATGATGGTTTTAGCAGGCGCACTACTAGCAGTAGTTCTTGCATGTAAGAAAAAAGGATGTACTGATCCATTAGCAAGTAACTATGATGCTGAAGCTAAAAAAGATGACGGTTCGTGTGAATTACCTGATACCGATGCGTGGTATACAGAAGTAGCTATTGGAAGTGAAACGTACAACCAAATCACTGGTACTATTGATGCAGATCGTACGATCACTGCTGCTGGTAACTGGATGATCTCTGGTGGTGTATTCGTTGGTTCAGAAGCTACTTTAACAATTGAGCCTGGAGTTACTGTATATGCTGCAAATGATGGGACTACTCCTTTCCTCTCTATATCCCAAGGAGGTAAAATCGAAGCTTGTGGGACGGCTGATGAGCCAATCGTATTTACTCCGATCGCTGACGCTCCAACTCCAGGTTCTTGGGGAGGAATTATCATAAACGGATACGCTCCAATCAACACTGGTGCTAGTGCTGAGGGTGAAGGTGGTACAGGTATCTATGGTGGTAACAATGCTGCTGACAACTCTGGTTCTATGTGTTATGTTCGTGTTGAGTACGCTGGAAAAATCTTAGGTACAGATAACGAATTGAACGGATTCTCATTCAACGGATGTGGATCAGGAACAACACTACACCACTTACAAGCATACAAAGGATCTGATGATGGATTTGAGTTCTTCGGTGGAACTGTTTCTTTAAAATATGCGATCTCTTCTGGTAACCAAGATGATTCATTTGACTGGACACACGGATGGTCAGGAAATGGACAATTCTGGGTTGTAAACCAAGACGCTGTTGGTGGTGACCGTGGTATCGAAGCAGATAACAACGGTGATAACAACGAAGCTGCACCTTATTCTTACCCGAACATTGCTAACGTTACTTTAATTGGTGTTAACGATGGTGATGATTCAAACCAAGGTTTGAAATTAAGAGAAGGAACTAAAGGTAACTTAATGAACTTCGTCGTAACTGGATTCCCTAAAAGAGGAGCGCAAGTTGAGCACGACGTAACTTTAGGAAACATGGACGGTGGTTCATTGACTATGATGAACAGCATCATTGACAATGTTAACCCATTCGTTTTCACAACATCTGCTGGAGACGCTGCAACGGGTATCGCTAACTTCGAAGATGTTGCAAACGGAAACACTTCAGCTACTGATGGTTCTTTAGTTGGATTCCTTTCAGGATATGTTGGAACGACTGCAACTGGCGCTGGTGACCCAACGGCATGGGGATCATGGTTTGATGCTGCGTCTTACATCGGTGCTGTTCAGTCAGGATCTGATTGGACTGCCGGTTGGACGAAAGCACTTTAATCCAAATACAACTTTTCGAAATAAAAAGGGTTCGTTGATCAACGAACCCTTTTTATGTTTAAACTATTAAAATCTTTATTCTTTTGCTTATTTTTTTTCGAAAAACTACGTCTGAAATTTATATCCTACCCCTTTCACGGTAACAATATGTTTGTCCCCAATTTTTTCTCTTAATTTTCGAATGTGAACATCAATTGTTCGGTCACCTACAACAACGTCTGTGCCCCATACACTACTCATAATCGCATCGCGATGGAATACTTTTCCAGGCTTAGACATAAGAAGCGCAAGTAATTCAAATTCCTTTCGCGGTAATATCATCTCCTGACCATCTTTCGAAATTAAATAGCGCTCTCTATCTACCACTATTGATTGCTTAGCTTCTAATTGATCTTGTTTCTTTGTAGCTAATTTATTTTGACGTCTCAATACCGCCGCTATCCGACTAACCAATAATTTCGGTTTTATTGGTTTGGTGATATAATCGTCAGCACCTGCATCAAATCCCGCAATTTGAGAATAATCTTCTCCTCGAGCCGTTAAAAAACAAACCATTGTATTCTGAAGCGCTGGAATATCTCTTAATTTTTCACATGTCGCGATACCATCCAATCCGGGCATCATCACATCCAATAAAATAAGATCTGGAATATTTTTTTTAGCCAATTCAATTCCCTCCATTCCGTTTTCAGCTTCGGCAACCATATACCCTTCCTTTTCAAGATTATACCTGATCAGGATCCGAATATCCTGTTCATCATCGATTACAAGAATTGAATGACTCATTGATTTATGGTTTTAAACAAAAATAATGATTTATTAGCTAGAATGACCTACTAACATTTTGAGTTAACAATTCGATAATCTTCAGAGGGTGCTAAAAAAAGCCTAGCATGGAAACACGTAAAGAGAGACAAAACAGTACTTACAATGGGAGTAGAAAATACCCCAAGATACCTCCACCCAGAATAATCCAGATTGGATTTGTCTTCTTAAGTACGAAGACAACGAAGAAAGAAAGTCCTGCTATCAATATTGTTTTCCAGTCATTCAATGTTTCATATCCCATTTGATACAGTACAAATAACATAACTCCAAGAGCAGCAATATTTACAGCGTCCAAAAAATTTCTGAGCAAGGCAGATTTTCTCATTTTTGGAATTAGTGGGTTTAATATCCAAACAAATAGAAAAGATGGCAGGAAAATACCTGCTGTTGCCGCAATTGCACCCCAGAACCCCGTTAATTGGTACCCAATAAAAGTAGCAGTTGAAAGCACAGGACCTGGGGTGAATTGACCTACTGCAATTGCATCTATCAATTCTGTCCTTGTCAACCATCCTCTTCCTACCAATTCTGCGTCGAGATATGCGAATAAAACATATCCACTACCATACAATACCGATCCTACCTTTAGAAAGGTCCAAAAAACAGTCCATGATGACAAACTTATCTTCGAAATTACCGGTGCTTGAGCAAGTAACAGGGGTATGATTGATTTAACATTTGTATCAGACTTAGCAGTAAACTTATTCTTCAACTGATAATATAATACACTAAGCAAACCAGCAGCCAATAGTGCAACGATTTCATTTACACCATAATAACAAGCAACGATAACAAGCACTCCCAATGCTCCTAATTCAGCATTTTTAAGTGCTTTTTTTCCCAACTTATAGATGGCCGAAGCTATAATTGCTAACACTGCCGGCTTGATCCCATAGACAAAACCTGCGACATCCGGTAATTGACCATAAGTGATGTAGAGATAGGCTAATGTACCTGTTACAAATACAGCTGGAAAAATGAAACATATTCCAGCTATGAAAAGACCTGGAATTCCCGCTCGTTCATGTCCACAATGCATCGTCATTTCAGTAGAATTAGGTCCTGGAATTAGATTGGTAGCTCCCATTAGATCCAGAAAGTGCTGGCGATCCATCCACTTTCTTTTGGTTACTACCTCTTCCTCCATCATAGCAATGTGAGCTGCAGGGCCTCCAAAGGCAAAACAACCTAGTTTAAAAAATACAGACGCTACTTCAATCAGTTTTTCCCTTTGTGTCATACTACAAATTATATCATACTACAAAATTATAGGGAAGATTTATAACATTGGTTAAACTAACGTTAATTTCTATTTAAAAATGGATGTCGAATTGAAGGCGATAATACAACTTATCATCTCTACCAGCGTTCGGCGTAATATCACCTGCAAACCCTCTTTGACGATAGCTAATATCTGTTTGAACCTTCAATTTATGTCCTACAAAGAACTTCGAAAGTCCAAGCGTGTATTCCGTTTCGTTGTTGCTTACACCTACTTGAGGAGTTATCTGCGTGTATCTCCCGGTCAATTCAACATTGTTTTTAAACATCCATCCTGCTTGCGCATTAATACCTGTTCCAACGTAGTACGTACCAACTACGATTGACTCATCATCCTTGTCATAAACATTAGGATCATCTCCATCCACCATTTTGTTTGCATACTCGATCATAATGTTTAATCCTTTGTACTTAAACATTAGATCTGCAAAAATGGTGTTCAACGTTTTGCCTTGTGCATGTGATCCATCCTCATTGTATATAAAACTACCGTTCTGTCCTCGTTCTCGAGGTGCTCGCTCGTTGATGTCATAGGTAAAACCAAGGGCTAATTTGGGTTTTTCTTCGCGGTAAATAGCAGAAGCTACATAATCTCCCTTTTTCTGAAACTTTCCAAAAGGTAACATTTCCAATCTGAATGTATAGTCATATCCACCGATATTATTTGCTGTTATATTCCTCCCCTCTCCTTGCGTAAAAGCTACAACCTCTCTTACTAAAAACTGACTTCCTAATGTAAAATGATGCTTAAGTTGAACACCCATATCACGATCAATATTATAACGACTATTCAATCGTGATCGATCTACAAGTTGCATGTTCCCCGAGGAGATCACTCGCTCTCTATTGCCAGGCAACTTAGCCTGACCGGCCTTAATCGAAAAATTTCCAAAGAAATTCCAATCAATAAATGCATCTAGAATAAATCTTGGAGCAAAATTATGCTCGGCATCAATTCCCCCACCTATGTCTCTATTTGTCAGACCGAACTCCATTTTATATTTCAATTTTGGTGTAAAGGCATATCCATTAAATTTAAATCGTGATCTACGGATCAAAAAATTCGAAGATAAATCTTCAACGTATTGGAAATCATCATCCCGTACATTCCAATCAGCCATGTAAAGTGACTGAAAACGAACACCAAACTTCATTGTGTAAGATGAATCTTTACCAATTACATTTATGCCTTTACCAAAGCTATCCGTACTGATCTGCCCCATTGCTGTGTTCAATGAAAACGCAATTACGACTAGAGAAATGATCTTATTCATAGGAGATTGTTTTTTTCAACTCTATTGAGCGATAATCATGTTTGATTGTTGATTTTTGAGGACAAAGATTATATTTAATTAACATATAATTTATATTCATAACTTATACTTAACCTTTTCTTAACTTTAACATTAGGCATTTCACAGTCATGCAAAACCAATATAAATAAGGGTTTAGACAAATGAATAAACAGTTCGTTATCCAGGATGAAATAATTTTTAACCCTATTTTTTTAACATAACCTTAACATTGAAACCGAATCCATACTGGAATGAAAACCTACTTTTGCCCAAATTCTTTACATATTAAAATGAAAAAAATTATAGGTATTCTCAGCCTGCTAAGCATCACTATAACCTCGATGAGTGCTCAGCAAGAAGTTAACAACGAAGTTATAGATACAAGCACTGCTGTCTTAAGCGTACCAACGCTTATTACACCTGCTGGATTTGAATACAGTTTTGAAAACGATGTTGATTCATTGACCTTAAAGCCGTTTGAAACGGGTAAATCAACGATTTCTTGGGAATCACTGGACGGAAAAGCAACTACTTTTAATTATTGTGAAGTAGGAACAGATGATTGGAAGACAATAACAATCCATGCCGACAAAACTGAAATAACTATAAGCAACTTATCAGAAAACGCAGTATTTGCATGTGCTTTTTCGAACGGCGAAAACATTACCGAAGGCACGCTTCATTTTAACACTTATTCTGAATCCATCTTTAAGAATAATTCTGCAAAAGGTAAAGAAGAGGCTGTTGAGTTTATGTGGGCAATCGAGTTAGATCAGATTAACAAAATTCTCTCTGTTTATCCTGAAGCAAGTTACTCACTCAAATACAACACAAAGATTGGAGAAAAACAGAACAAGAATTTTCCAGAAAAATCTCCATGGATAGTTGAAGAAGACATTCCAATCAACAAGGTTAAAAAGAAAATTGATGAGCTTGTTGGTGGAGAGAAGTATGTTTATAAAATTGGTTTGAACCTTGATAATAAAACAATCTGGT